>Ga0209758_1000203_pt1 | contig 132184 bp, 118 predicted proteins | sample AraplaMF_Col_mMF_FD_184258 | JGI IMG/M metagenome (GOLD analysis project Ga0209758, IMG submission 184258) | Arabidopsis root microbial communities from the University of North Carolina, USA - plate scrape MF_Col_mMF (SPAdes) (version 2) | ecosystem: Host-associated > Plants > Roots >... | reverse complement strand
CGGATCATGCGGAAAGGGAAGGGCTCGCCGCTTCTTTTCCTGCACGGTGCGAGCGGAGCTTCGCACTGGCTGCCATTCATGGAAAAACTTTCCGAGACCCATGCGGTGATTGTACCGGAACACCCGGGATTTGGCGTATCCGACAATCCCGAATGGCTCGACAACATCTCGGATCTCTCTTTTTTCTATCTGGATTTCCTCGACCATCTCGGCCTGGACAGGGTGAACCTCATCGGCACGTCGATCGGCGGTTGGCTGGCAGCCGAGATCGCCATTCGCAATGCGACGAAACTCGCCTCCCTTACCGTCGTGGCGCCGGCCGGCATCCGCGTGAAGGGCGTTCGCAAGGGCGACGTCTTCATGTGGAATCCGGAGGAGACCGCCCGCAACCTCTTCCACGATCAGGCCTTTGCCGAAGCGATGCTGGCGGCTCCGCCGCCCTCCAAGGAAGTGATGGAAATCCTTCTGAGAAACAAGCTGACCTTCGCAAAGCTTGCCTGGGAACCGCGGTTCCTCAATCCGGATCTGCACAAGTGGCTGCATCGCATTCCGGTGCCGACGCTGATCGTCTGGGGCGACGACGACAAGGCGATGCCGGTCGGTTACGCTCCGGCGTGGCGCGACCTTATTGCGAACTCGCGGCTGGAGATCATCGAGAATTGCGGGCATGCGCCGCAGATCGAAAAGGCGGACCGTTTCGTCGAACTGGTCAACGGCTTCATCGGGGAGGTTACGCGATGAAATTCTACTTCATGCACCTCATGCCCTATGCGGATCTCGATCTCTCCTATGACGAGAAGCACAATTCCGCCTGGGTAACGCTGCCGAACACCTATTACGACCCCAGGAAAGGCCATCAGCTCTACAACCGTTACCTGGACGAACTCGAATATGCGGACCAACTGGGTTTCGACGGGATCTGCGTCAACGAGCACCATTCGAACGCCTACGGGCTGATGCCGATCCCCGGCGTGATGGCCGGTGCGCTCGCCCGCCGTACCAAGAACGTCAAGATCGCCATTCTCGGCCGCGCCCTGCCGCTCTTGAACAACCCGCTCACCGTCGCGGAAGAATTCGCGATGGTCGACAACATCACCGGCGGCCGCCTGATCGCCGGCATGGTGCGCGGCATTGGCGCCGAGTACCATTCCTGGGGCGTCAACCCGGCCTTCAGCCATGAGCGGTTCCAGGAAGCCCACGACCTGATCCTGCAGGCCTGGACGCAACCCGGTCCGAGCGTGTTCGAAGGCAAGCACTACAATTTCGACTACGTGAACGTCTGGCCTCGGGTCTACCAGGACAGTCCGCATCCGCCGATCTGGATCCCGAGCCAGGGTTCCAGCGAGACGATCGAATGGGCCGCCCATCCGGACCGCAAATATACCTATCTGCAGACCTTCGCCTCGGTTTCGATCGTCGCCCGCTATATGAAAATGTATAAGGATGTTGCCGCCGGTTACGGCTACGAGGCGACCCCCGAGCAGCTCGGCTGGTCGCTCCCGCTCTATGTGGCCGAGACAGACGAGATCGCCCGCCGCGAAGCCAAGGAGCATATCGAAGCCTTCCTGCAGAAGTTCCTCCGCATGCCAATGGAAATGCTGCTGCCGCCCGGCTACACCTCGGTCAAGTCGATGGTGGGGGCGATGTCGGCCAAGGCAGGCCATGCGATGAAGCAGACGATCGACAGTGTCATCGAGGAAGGCAAGTTCATCTGCGGCAGCCCGGCGACGGTGCGCGAAAAACTGGAGGAGTACCAAAGCCAGATCGGCTTCGGTCATCTGCTCACGCTCCTGCAGTTCGGCACCCTGCCGGCGGAGCTGACCCGCAAGAACATGGAGATCTATTCCAAAGAGGTGATGCCCTATCTTCGCAGCGTAGCAGCCGGCAAAGCGGCTTGAGCGGGTATGGCGGTTTGATGATCTCCCTAAACCTCTCAAGCCTTTGGGCGTAGCCAGACCACCCAAGGTTCAGCTTGATGTGCGATCGCGAATGCCGTCATTGTTGCTCAGGACCGCACCATTGCCCCCCCCAGTCGCCGCGGTCTTAGCGGCCGGCGCCCCAAAAAAAGCCGGCCGCTCCCCTGCGGGGCTATACCCCTTGTGCTAGGCCTTTTGGACGAATTGAGGACTGCGCATTCAGGAGTACAATGAAGTCATCCTAAGTCGAGCGTAGAAGAGGTTACGTCTTAGGATAGGCCCGCGCAGGGGGATAAGGCGCGGGCCTTCTTATTTTTCAGCCCAGCAATAAAAAACATGATGCGCTTTGCTTCATTCCGTGCATGTTCGCCACGGGTTGGGGCGAGACATGATTCCAGAAAACGACGACGCGCATTCGGATGATCTTCGAAATGAAGACGATTGTTCGGAACTCACCGATGGCGAACTTGAAGAGTTCGCGTCTGTGCTGATCGAGGCACTGACATTTCCTCCGCAGCAGGCGACCGGAGACCCACCGGTCCCGTCGCGTCACGCATTCGGCCATGACGGCGGCCGAGCTTGTGTTTTTCCTCCGCGGTCTGTGTTAGGAGGCATCGACACAAGACAATGAGACATGCCGATGCTTCCCTGGATACAGCTTGACCGCGCAACCATTCCCGGCGAGGGCGGCGAGCTGCGCCTGAAGCAGCGCGGGGCCGAATTTTCGATCATGCTGGGCTCGACGGAACTGATGAACAGCCGGCTGAGCGGTTCGGAAGAGGCGCTTGCGACGCTTTCTTGCGAGCGGATCGCCGGGCGCGGGAACGCTCGCATGCTGATCGGCGGACTCGGTATGGGTTTCACGTTGCGGGCAGCCTTGCAGGCCCTGCCGGACGATACCGGGGTGACCGTCGCGGAACTCGTGCCGGCCGTGGTCGATTGGGCGCGGGGACCGATGGCAGACCTTCATAAGGGGACGCTTGACGATGCGCGCGTCGAAATCCATGTCGGAGATGTCGGCGCATTGATCCGCTCTCGGAAGGCAGCCTACGACGCTATCCTGCTCGATGTCGACAACGGCCCCGACGGGCTGACCCGTGCTTCCAACGACAGCCTCTATGACCATGCCGGGCTCCGCGCGGCCAAGGCTGCGCTGCGCGCGAGCGGCGTATTGGCCGTCTGGTCTTCGGCACCCGACGCTGCCTTTACGCGCAGATTGCGGGATGTGGGCTTTGCCGCCGAAGAGATCTATGTGCGGGCCAACGGCAAGCGCGGCGGCCGCCATGTCATCTGGATGGCGACCAGCCGGTAAGCGGCCTATCGGCTGTCTTCATGCTCCAGCGAACCCGAAGCGGTCGGCAACAGTGAGAAGAGGTGGGCGTTCATGGCGGCCTGAGCCCATTCCGGATTGCGGGCCTTCAGCGCCGCGAGGATTTCCCGGTGCTGGGCGTGGGTGCGTCGCGTGCGCACCTCGACCGGTTCGGAATAGCGGTTGAAGATCGAGGCCGGCAGTTCCAGCGACGAGGCAAGGATCTTTTCGAGTCGCGGGCTTTCGGCGGCGGCGGCGATCACCGCGTGAAATTCGGCGTTGAGCTTGTCGAAACCTTCCAGATGTTCGTTCCAGCCCAGTTCTTCGAACTGGGTCTCCATCACCCGCTCCAGCTCCTGCAAGCGTTGCAGGTCGGCTTCCGAAATGCGGGTAGCGGCGCGGCTGGTCGCATGGCCTTCGAGAATGGCGCGCAGCCGAAAGATCTCCACCGCGTCATCCAGCGAAAAGTCCGCGACGATGCCCCGCCGATAACGTTCGAGCACCACGAGGCCCTCGGCGTTCAGCCGGTTCAAAGCCTCGCGGATCGGGGTACGGGACACACCGATCGCCGTGGCGAGCTGATTCTCCAGGAGCTTGGCGCCGGAGCGCAGCTCACCGGTGAGGATCAGATGCCGGATGCGGTGATAGGCGGTTTCCACGGCGCTCTGCGTGGCCCCGTCCTTGGTGCCGTCCCTGGTTGTCTCGTTGGTCAAATCGCCACCTTCTCCTTACCTTTCATGATGATGCGGGAAAATATGACAATCGTCCATAGAGGGAGAGCCTCCAAAAGTGTATACTAGTCTGACGAAATGAGTTTGATCATAACGAATATTTCTTGACTTCCGTTCAAAAGGTATACAAATCTTTCTTCGGGATGCCTGACAGGCAATCGGCCTCGGCCGAGGGAGGAGACCTCATGACGTACAGCCACAAGCCCTATATCGTCGGCATCGGCGGCACCCAGCGCCCGGGCTCGAGCTCCGAACTCGCCCTGCGCCATTGCCTCGCCGCGGCCGAAAAGGCCGGCGCGGAGACCGACCTCATCTGCGGTCCGGCGCTTGAGCTGCCGCTCTTTGACCCAGGTGTTGCCCACCGCACGCCGGCCGCACTTCGTCTCCTTCAGGCGCTTCGCCGTGCAGACGGCATCGTGATCGCGACGCCGAGCTATCACGGCGGCATGTCCGGCATGATCAAGAATGCAATCGACTACACGGAAGACATGCGCGAGGACGCCCGTTCCTATTTCGACGGCCGCGCCGTCGGCTGCATCGTCTGCGCCGCCGGCGATCAGGCGCTCGGGGCGACGCTGATCGGCCTGCGCTCGGTCGTGCACGCGTTGCGGGGCTGGCCGACCCCTTATGCGGCGACCATCAAGTCCAATGAAAAGCCTTTCGCCGATGGCAAGCCGGCGCGCCGCGAGGTTGCGCAGCCGCTCGAAATCGTGGCCTCGCAGGTGGTCAGATTCGCGGAAATGGCGATGGCAAGCCGCATCGAAGACGGCGCGCCGCGTCTCGTCGCCAGCAACTGATCCAGTTTTCAACCGTCATCGTCGGATCCGTCTTTCCCTCATCCGGCGACGGTCCCAGCGGAGCTTTCCATGAAGTTCAACTTCTTTCACCTGATGCCCTATCCCGATTACGACAAGTTGCCGCATGAATGGCCTGTCAGCACGCACGGGATCGACAGCACCCGGATCCAGGCGCTGTACAACGAATATATCGACGAAATGGTCGATGCGGAAAACTACGGTTTCGACTGGGTGGGCTGCAACGAGCACCATTATAGCCCCTACGGCCTGATGTCGAACCCGAACCTGATCGCCGGGGCGCTTGCCCGCCAGACCAGCAAGGCCAAGATCGCCATTGTCGGCAACCTTCTGCCGCTGCTCAACCCGATCCGCGTCGCCGAAGAATATGCGATGATCGACGTCATGTCGGGTGGCCGACTGATCGCCGGTTTCCTGCGCGGCATCCCCCACGAATATATCGCCTACAACATCCCGCCGAGCGAATCCCGCAGCCGCCTGCGCGAGGCGACCGAGCTGATCATCAAGGCCTGGACCGAGGACGAACCCTTCGGTTGGGAAGGCGAGCATTACCAGTTCCCGGCCGTCTCCATCTGGCCGAAGCCGATCCAGAAGCCGCATCCGCGCATCCTGATGTCCGCCAGCAACGCGGAATCGGCGGAGTTCGTCGCCAAGATGCGTGCCATCATGGGTATCACGCTGATCCAGGACCTGAAGATCGCCGCCGGCGCCGTCGACTATTTCAAGAAAACCGCCCGTTCCTACGGCTGGGAGCCGACGCCCGACGACATCCTGGTCGGTCAGCAGATCTGCATCGCCGATACGGACGAGGAGGCCAAACACCACATGGCAGCCGCCCAGACCTATTTTCACCAGACGCTGATGCGCCCGCAACGCTCCGCCCAGCAGCTCGTGCTCGGCCAGAGCCGTTATTACACCGAGGCCGATGCCGGCGAGAACTTCCAGAAGCGCCTCGCCACCTTGCGCGGCCGCACCGTCGAGGAACAGATCGAAGCGGGTTCGATCATCTGCGGCAGCCCGCAATCGGTCATCAAGCAGATCAAGCGCCTGCGCCAGGAACTCGATTGCGGCCTGCTGAACCTGACCATCAAGGTTGGCAACATGCCCGGCAGCGTCGTCCGTCGCGGCATGGAATTGTTCCGCGACCGCGTCGCCCCCGAAGTCGCCGGCCTGTAAGAGGAGTTTGATCCATGAGCTTTGAATTGAAGACGATCGAGCTTTCGCGGGGCAGGCTCTCCTACCATGTCGGCGGCACGGGCACGCCCGTCGTCTATCTGCATGCCGCCGGCGGGGTGATGCTGACCGAGCCGCTGAAGGCGCTGACGGCCAGCCACACGGTCTATGCTCCGATCTGCCCGGGCTTCGACGGGACCGAGGGCAACGATAGTCTGAAGACGGTGCAGGATTGGGTGGCCATGGTCGCCGAGTTCGCGGAAAAGCTGGTTGGCCCGCGTTTCGACGTGATCGGCTCTTCCTTCGGCAGCTGGTCGGCTTTGTGGCTTGCCACCGAACACCCGAAAATGGTCGACCACCTGATCCTCGGCGTGCCGGCCGGTTTCCGTTTCGATGGCAAGGGTGGTCTGCCTGCCGATCCGGACGCGCGCTTCAAGGCCCTCTACGCCCATCCGCACAAGATCAAATCGGTGCCGAAGTCGCCTTATGTCATGGCCGCCAACGGAAAGACCTATGAGCGCCTCGCCAATAATGTTCAGGTTGACGAGGCGCTCAGTGCGCGCCTGCCGTCGATCGAGGCGGTCACGCTGATCCTGCTCGGTACCGAAGACAAGGTCGTGCCGGCGGAGGCAGGCGCGCACTTGAAGCGCAACATCCCGACCTCGCAGCGCGCCTTCATCTTCGACGCCGCCCATTCGATCGAGGTCGACCAGCCGGAACGCACGCTCCGCCTCTGGACCGACTTTTTGAAGCGCGGCCCGGGCTACGTACTCAACCAGGGGCCTGAGGCTGCCTGACGCCAATCCCTTCCCAGGGAAACCTGGCCCGGACCTCGGTCTGGGCCTTTTTTCTTGGGGACGTTGCGCTTTTTCTCGCGAGGGCAGCAGGTTTTATCGGTCGTCGAAAAGGGAGGCCGCCAAAGATCAATTTCCGCGAGTCATAATTTTCAACATTGACGGATTGTATGTGTCTATTATGAATTGACTTGCGTTTCGCTTCGGGAAGGCCCAAGAGCTCCGGGCGGAATGCCGCCCTTCACGAGTATCATCGAGGGCGCGCAAGGGAGGAATGGCATGATCGGCGAAGACGTCAGGCGCAAGGAAGACAACCGGTTGATCACCGGAAAGGGCCAGTATGCCGACGACCTCAAGTTCGAGAATACGGCCTATGCCGCCTTCGTCCGTTCGCCGCATGCCCATGCCATCATCCGCAGCATCGACACGTCGGCCGCCCACGACATGCCGGGCGTGCTCGCCGTCCTGACCGGCGAGGATCTCGTTGCGGCCGGCATCGCGCCCATCCCGCATGCGATCGGCAGTTCGCAATTCGGCTCCGACATCCGCATCAAGAACCGGGATGGTTCCGAGCGGGCCCGCACCCACCATCAGGCATTGCCGACCGACCGGGCCCGTTTCGTCGGCGAGGCGGTTGCTATGGTCGTTGCCGAAAGCACCAATCTCGCCAAGGATGCGGCGGAAGCGATCGAGATCGACTGGAAGGAACTGCCCTCCGTCGTGCGCGGCGTCGACGCTCTCGAAGAGGGCGCGCCGCAACTGTGGGATCACGTGCCCGGCAACAAGGCGATGGACGGCGAGGTCGGCGACAGGGACGGCACCGCGGCAGCCTTCGCCAAGGCCGCCCATGTCCTCGAATTCACCAGCTGGACGCAGCGCGTGACCGGCGTCCATATGGAACCGCGCTCCTCCGCGGCAGAATATGACGCCGAGACCGGCAAGTTCACCATTCATGCCTCCGGCGGCCATGGCGTCGTGATGATGCGCGAGCAGATCGCGGCATCGCTGGGCGTCGACATGGCCTATGTACGTGTCGTGGCGCCTCGTGACGTCGGCGGAAATTTCGGCACCCGCAACGCCACCTATCCGGAATTCGTGCTGCTCCCCTATGCCGCCAAGCTGACCGGCCGACCCGTAAAGCACCAGGCGGAGCGCATCGAAGCGTTCCTTTCCGACTTCCAGGGGCGCGACCTGTATGTTCAGGCCAGGCTTGCGCTCGACGCAGACGGCAGGTTCCTTGCCTTCCACTCGGTCAATACCAGCAATATCGGCGCCCACACCGTGTCCTACACGGCCCTCAACAAGGGCATCCAGCTGATGACCAGCCTCTACCGGGTCCCGGTCGCGCATGTGGAATTCCGTGCCGCCATGTCGAACACGGTGCCGACCATCCCCTATCGCAGCGCCGGCCGGCCGGAAGCCATGTACGTTATCGAGCGGATGATCGATCTCGCCGCCCGCAAGTTCGGTTTCGACAGGGTGGAGCTGCGCCGCATCAACATGATCCCCGATGAGGCTTCGCCCTATTCGAACCCGATGGGCGTCACCTACGACAACGGCGAATATATCGCGGCTATGGACAAGGTGCTCGACATGGCCGACTGGAAGGGCTTCGAGGCGCGCCGCGCCGAGGCCCGCAAACGTGGCATGTATCGCGGCATCGGCCTGTCCAACTATATCGAGGGTACCAGCGGCGTGCCCCGCGAGCGCGCCGAGATCACCATCGATCCGACCGCCGGAATCGTCGATGTCGTGATCGGCACCCAGAATACGGGGCAGGGGCACGAGACGGCATTTGCCCAGCTCGTCGGCTCCTTCCTGGGCATTTCCCACGAGGTCGTGCAGATCCGCGCCAGCGATACGGATTTCGTCTCGGCCGGCGGCGGTTCGCATTCCGGCCGCTCGCTGCGCTTTTCCTCGATCGTCATGCACAAGGCGACTGCCGAGATCATCGAGCGCGGCCGGAAGATTGCGGCCTTCATGCTGAATGTTGCTCCGGAACAGATCGACTTCACCGAAGGCCATTTTCGGGCCCGCGGATCGAACGGCGTCGTCAGCCTGTTCGAGGCGGCTCAGGCCGCCGAAAACGACCTCGGCCTGCCGGACGAGCTGCAGGGCGTGCTCGCAGCGATTTCCGACGAGACAACCCACGGGCTCGCCTATCCCTATGGCGCCGCGGTCTGCGAGATCGAGATCGATCCGGAAACCGGCTTTTTCCACATCCCGCGTTATTCGACCGTCGACGACGTCGGCAAGGCGCTGAACCCGATGATCGTCGACGGCCAGACGCATGGCGGCATCGTCCAGGGCGCCGGCCAGGCGCTGTTCGAATGGTCGCATTACGACCGGGAGACCGGCCAGAACCTGTCGGCCACGTTCATGGACTACCAGGTGGCGCGTGCTTCCGATTTCCCGAGCTTCGACACCCATATCAGCGAGGTGCCGGCCAAAAGCCATCCGCTCGGTTTCCGTCCGGGCGGCGAGGGTGGTACGACACCGTCGCTCGGCGTGACGATCAACTCCATCACCGATGCGCTCGCCGATCTCGGCGTCACCCATATCGAAATGCCGGCAACGCCGTCCCGCATCTGGGAAGCGATCCAGGCGGCAAAAGCCAAGCAACAAGAGTGAGGAACAAGCCTTGTCCGAAGTCCTGATCAATACGCGGGGGAACGTCCTCGAGATCACTCTCAACCGTCCCGATAAGGGCAATGCGCTGACGCCCGAAATGGCGCAGGCGATCACCGCCGCGCTGAAATCTTTGTCGCCGGAAACGCGCATCGTGCTGATAAAGTCCAATGGTGCCGATTTCTGCACCGGCCGCAGCGCCGCGATGCCGGCCGCCGGTTCTCGCGTCACCGCGCTCGACCTGCGCAACGCGATCTCCGATCCGGTGCTCGATTTCTATGAGGTGCTGCGCGAAATCCCCGTTCCGTTCATCTCAGCAATCCGCGGCAAGGCAGCCGGCGTGGGCTGCGCCATCGCGGCGCTCGCGGACGTGGCGATCGCCGCCGAAAGTGCCACCTTCCAGGTGCCGGAGATGAACCATGACATTGCGCCGACCCTCGTCTTGAACGCGCTCGCCGACCGGGTTTCCCGCGCCACGCTCGCCCGCATGGTCTTCACCCGCGACGTGATCCCCGCGATCGAAGCAAAAATGCTCGGCATCGTCGGCATTACGGTTGCAGACGCCGGTATCGATGCGGAAGCGGAGCGTATTGTCGGCCAGCTCGAAAAGAACTCGGTCGCCACCGTACGCGGCATCAAGGCCTTCCTGTCGATGAGCCCCGAAACCTCCTTCGCATCGCGCAAGGAGCTGGCGGCGCTGATCAACTGCGTGGCGACGGCAGAGAAATTCCGGTGAGACGGATCTGGGGCGGAATCGTTGCCCACCGCGCCGTGGGCAACAAGAAATCAGGCATGCTGCCGGATACTGTCTGGCGTTTTCCCCGTCCAGCTCCTGAAAGCCCGATAGAAGGAATTCGGCTCGTCGAAGCCCAGGAGGAATGAAATCTCCGAGGCCGGCAGGGCCGTCTTTTCCAGATAGTGGCGTGCCAGTGCTTCCCGCGTCTCCTTCAGGATCTGCTGGAAGCTCGTCCCCTCGGCTTCGATCCGGCGCTGGAGCGTGCGCTTGCTCACCGCCAGTTTGCTGGCGACGGCCTCCATGGTCGTCAGGCCGCTCGGGATGGCTTCGTGAAGCGCCGCCCGGACCCGTCTGGCGACGCTCACCGATGCGTCGAGATCCGCCAGTCGCTGGCGCAAGTCCGGCTCGAACGCCGCCCAGAGAGGCTCGTTCGACGTCAGGAACGGGCGAACCGCATCGGATTTTGCAAACCGGACCATATGACGGGGGCCGCGGCGGAGACGAGAGCCCAGGAAATCTTCATAGGGCCCGAGTTGCGGCGGCAGTTCCGTCGTCGTGACCTCGACCGGAGAGATCGACGCGCGCGTGCCGGTTCGGGCAAGAGTGACGCAAAAGAGCAGTTCCATTGTCACCAGCGACACGGGAGGGCGGAGCGGCCCGTCGAGCCAGACGAATTCGATGGTCAGCACGTCGCGATCGTCGCGCACGTCCATCTGCATCGGCCCGATGAGCTTCTTGTATTTGGCGACCCGCTGCGCCGCCACCAGCAGATTGGGACTGCACAGCGCCGCAAACAGGGGAGGGGAGAAGGATTCGGCGCGCACGGCTTCACAGACCCGAATGGGAAAAAGCGGATCACCTTTTTCCTGCTCGGCGCTGTCCCAGAGGCGATAATAGTCCGCCGGCTCAAGCCGCACCGAAGGCTGATGCAGCAAATCGTCCGGAAGGCCGGCACGGCGCAGCACATTCGCCGGCACGACGCCGAGGTCCGCGAGCAAGGTGCGCCATGTCGTGTCGAGAGCATAAGTGAGCGTCTGCATAAGGAACCTTAGAATCCAGCCGCGCCGGTTGTCCATCGCCCCGCGCACGGAATGGCGCGGAGCGATAGGAGATAGTCAAAGCTCGAACTGCGCTTTCATGCCGCCAAAGAAGGTCGCGTCGTCGGATGCAGCCCGGCTTCCGAGAATCTGGACGGCGTCCGCGCCTGCCGCATAGCGAAGCTGGTCGGTTCCGTCGGTGGCCGCTCCGTAGATCACCTCGGCCACAAGCTCCGGCTCGGAAGCATTCTCCATCATCGGGCCGAAGAAGTTGAACAGCGACTGTACGAGCGGCTGGTATTCGACAAGGCTTTCATCGTTGCTCATGTCGAACGAACGGCCGCCGAAGTCGGTCCTGATGCCGCCCGGTTCGACGACCTTGACCGTGATGCCCAACGGCGCGAGTTCGTATTGCATCGACTCCGACAGGCCTTCCACCGCGAATTTCGTGCCGTGATAAAGCGTGCCCAGCGGGAAGGCCATGCGACCGCCGATCGACGAGATGTTGACGATGATCCCGCTGCGGTTGGCGCGGAAGTGAGGCAGCAAGGCCTGTGTCGTCGCCAGCAGGCCGAGGACGTTGACATCGAACTGACGACGGATCTTTTCCAGAGGCGTCGCCTCGAGCGGACCATAGGCGCCATAACCCGCGTTGTTCACCAGGGCGTCGATGCGCCCGAACCTGGCGATCCCCGCATCGATTGCCGAGCGGATCGAGGATACGTCCTGAACGTCCAGACGGGTGACCAGCACGTTATCGAGCTTCGTGAGTTCGGCCTCCCGCTCGGGCGCCCGCATCGTCGCGATGACATTCCAGCCCTTCTCATGGAAGAGCTTGGCGGTGGCGCGTCCGAGGCCGCTGGACGTGCCGGTGATGAGGATGGTCATGGGTACTCTCCTTCGTGTTGATGAACACGAAGGTATGGACAGACGGCGCTGCCCGCACTGGCGAGAGATGCCAATCGACTATCGGATCGCGCCAAGCCGCTGCGCCAAGCCGCTGCGTCAGAGCGCCAACCCATCGGTTACCAACGGAGCCAGCGCCTCCGTGGCGGCCGGTGAAATCTTCACGATCGCCCGTGCGTCGAGATCGAACACGACAGCGACCGACTGCATCGTGCCGAACACCCGGCCGCTGAACGGATCGACCATCCAGAAGATCAGCGACATGACCCGCTGGTCGGTCTTCTGCAGCCCGCCCCAGATCTCGAAACAGTCGCCGAGGCGTGGGGTTTCGCCGTAGAGGATGCGGAATTCGAGCACCGCGCCGCCGACCTTGCCGGGCGGCGTTTCGGCATGTTTGCCGACGAGTTCGCGGATCGGCCCGGTGAGCTGCTTTACCCCGCCGCCGACGGCGCCGATGAATTTCTGCGGGCCGAGCCGGTTGAAGGCGTCGCAGGCCTCCCGTTCGATCAGGCTCATCGCGGTGCGCTTCAGGCCGAGCGCAACCGCCCGGTCGCGGGAAGCGCTGATCGTCACCGGTTCGTCGCTGGTGCCGCGGGCGAGGGCCTCTTTGGGCGCCGCGACCAGCGCGCCGGAAACCTTTTCGCGGAAAGCTGCCGGCCAGGGACACGGCGTCTTGAGGTCGGCCGTCTCCACATGGGTCAGCCGCACCCGGAAGGTGGCGGCCAGCTGGCCGGAATGGCTGTTGTACAGCATCAGCACCGCAAACGCAGTCGTTTCGCCGACATCGAGGAAGCCGGCGGTCATGTGCAGCGAAGTGCCCGCATGGGCTTCGCGGTGGAAACGGATGTGGTGCTCGTTATAGGCGATCGTCGTCGCCGACGTTGGCGAGAACAGGCCGGGCAGGCCGTTGAAGCCGAAGAGCACCGCCAGGCCCTCGTTGGCACGGGCCACATAATACTGGGTGTTCCAGTGGGCGTTCTCGTCCACTTCCCACTGGCGCACGCTGCCGCGCCAGACCTCGATCATCGGGGCTTCGATCATTTCGGCCCGTGGCTCTGTCACGCAGGCTCCTCCTTGAGAACGATACGTCCCTTGACGGCCCCCTTGGACAGCCGGCTCATCGCGTCATTGATCGATGATTTCGGCACGGCCTCGTAGGGGATGGCGTCGAGTTTTCCGCTTTTTGCGAGTTCCACCAGATCGCGCAGTTCCTGCAGCGTGCCGGTAATGCTGCCGATCAGGCTCAAGCCCCCCTGCGCCATGCGCATGGTCGGGACCGTCAGCTGGCCGCCGAACATGCCGACCATGATGATGCGGCCGCCCCGCGCCAGCGCCGGGAAGGAAAAGGCCGCTGTCTGGCTGTTGTTGACGAAATCAATGATGGTGCGCACCGGCCGGCCCACCGCATCGACGAGGTTTTTCGTCACGTCCTCGCCGGTCGCAAGCACGGTTTTGTGGGCGCCGGCATCCGCGGCGATCTTCAGCTTCTCTTCCGAGACGTCGGCGACGACGATGTTCCGGTGCCCGAGCGCCTTGAGGATAACGATGCCGCTGAGGCCCAGCCCGCCGGCGCCGACCACGACGATGGCCTCGTCGGGCGCGACCGGCATGGCTTTCCTGATCGCCGAATAGGCGGTGAGGCCCGAACAGGCATAGGTCGCGGCAAGCGCCGGGTCGAGACCGCCGATGTCGATGAGATAACGGCTGTGCGGCACCACGACATGGCTGCCGAAACCGCCGGGCCTTCGCATGCCGAGCGGCCGGCCCTGCATGCAGAGATTTTCCTGGCCCGCGCGGCAGGCTTCGCATTCGCCGCAACCGAGCCAGGGATAGACGAGCCTGACATCGCCGATCTCGACTCCGGTGACGTCCGGGCCGATGGCGGTAACGGTGCCGAGGATTTCATGGCCGAGGGTGAGCGGGTGTTTCATGCCGATACTGTCGATCGACACCTTTTTGTCGCCCATGTCGAAAACGCCCTTCCACAGGGTCAGGTCCGAATGGCAGAGGCCACAATGGGACACCGAAACCACGACTTCGCTCCCCGTTGGCTGCGGGTTCGCCTCCTCCGCCTGCCGCAACACTTCCGACGCCTCGAATACCTTCCATGACCGCATGATGCCGCTCCTCCCAGATGCATGGAAAGACGTATCAGGTCGCCTGTTATGTGGCAATCGGGGAAATGGGAGGTTGCGCTATAAGGATGGCAACAGAGGCCACAGGGATTGATGGAAATGGCAGCTGGCTGAGTTGATGCAACGGCTTACCCCAACCGCTGCCGTCATCCTCGGGCTCGACCCGAGGATGACGGGGGAGAGGTAGGGTAACCGGGGAGAGGTTGAAATGGCTCTCCATGAAGGAAGGGAGAATTACGGCAGCAGTGGGTATCTGTATCAAGCTCCCGCTACTCCGCCTTCTCCTGCTCCTCGATCGCGGCCTCTGCTCCGGCGATCGCCTTGTCCAGCAGCGCCAAAAAAACCTGCCTCTCCTCCACGGAGAGAAACCGCAGCAGATCCGCCTCGTGCTGCGGCGTCGAACTCTCCACCAGGGCTGCGGCATCGAGCCCGGCCCTGGTAAGCCGCAGTTCGTAGACGCGGCCGTCATCGGCAGCGCGGTCGCGTTCGACGAGTTTCTGGGCGATCAGAGGGGTGAGCGTCTGGACCAGCGTCGGCGGTTCGATGCGCAGCCGCCGGGCGAGCGCGATCTGGCTGATGCCGGGGTAACGGCGGATCAGCAGCAGCACGCCACCCTGTACAGGCGTGACAGCAAGCGAGCGGACCCTGAACCAGTTCTGCCAATGGCTGCCGAACAGCGACTGCAGGCGGCGGATGCGGATGCCGACAACACCGTCGAGAAGGACGGCACGGCCATCCTCCCCCTCAGGCGTATTCGGTTCCGAACTCATTTCCTGTCCCAGTTGCCATAGACCTTCACGTCCATCGAGCCGATGCCTTCGAACGTGCCGTGCATCACATCGCCGGGGGCGATCGGGGCGACGCCTTCCGGCGTGCCGGTCATGATGATGTCGCCCGGATAGAGCGTATACGCCTTGCTGGCAAATTCGATCAGCTTCTGGACGTTGAAGATCAGCATGTTGGTATTCGACTTCTGGCGGCTCTCGCCGCCGATCGTCAGCTCAAAGTCGAGATTGTTCGGGTTCGGGATCTCGTCCGCGGTCACCACATAGGGGCCGAGCACGCTGAACGTATCGAGCGACTTGCGGTAGCTGCGCTCTTCCGGGCCACGGATGGTGATGTCGTAGCAGATCGCATAACCGGCGACGTAATCCAGCGCATCCGCCTCCGAGACGCGAAAGGCCTTTTTGCCGATGATGACGGCAAGTTCGATCTCGTGGTCGGTGCGGCGGTCGGCCCAGTCGACGACGACGCCTTCCGAGGGGCCGATCAGCGAGCTCACCGCCTTCAGGAACACGCCGGCCTCGGCGATCGGCTTGATCTTCATGCCGTGATGCAGCTGGTCGCTGTCCAGCACTTCGTCGAGATGGAGCCGGTAGTTGACCGGCGCGCCGACGATCTTGCCGGGATTGGCGATCGGGCTCAGCAGCGCGACATCCGACAGAGGCTTCGAAGGCGCGGTCTTTGCCATTTCTTCCATGACGGGGCGCAACTCGGCGAAATGCCCCATGAACTGGTCGCCATGCGGGAAGGGGTAACGGTAGTTCGGCAAGCGGTCGAGGACGCTGGTGACGTCCTTCACCTGATCGCCGACGACCACGCCGAGACGATTATCGTCATAGCGGCAAAAACGCATGATCTCTCTCCCTGATCCTGGTGTTCGCTCAGACGCGGGTGCGGTCTTCGCGGAAATAACCGAGCTTCTCCTGGGCCACGCGGTCGGAGAAGCAGAATACGACGACATCCTCGTTCGCCTTGAACGAGCGCCACGACCAGCCGGGCACGACGATCACGTCCTTCGGTCCGAAGTCGAAGGTTTTCGCGCCTATGGTGATCGAGCCCGTGCCTTCGGCGATGCACATGACGATGTGGTCCGTGGAACGGATCTTCGCCGTTTCCATGTCCTTCGGGAAATGGCTGAGCCAGGCGGACATGGTCGGCATCGTCCAGCCACCGTCGAGCGGATTGGCATAACGCAGCGTCGTGCCGATATGGGCATCGACCGCTTCGCCGCGCGAGGCTCGATACAGCGCCTCGCGGCTGCGTTCATAGGGATAGTTGAAGATCGGCGTCGTCTGGCCATAGGGGCTGGTGCCGCCGATCGGCAGCATGCCGGAGCCGAAACGGGCAAGCGAGTCACCCTCCGGCCGAAGGAGTTCCTGTTCGGTGTCGTCGGAATCCTCGCGGAACACGGCTTCGAAGAAAGCGATCATCGGCACGTCGAGACCGTCCAGCCAGGCGGCCGGGTCTGTGCCGTCATTGCCGTGGTCATGCCAGGCCCAGACGGGAGTGATGACGAAATCGCCGAACGCCATGCGGGTGCGCTCGCCTCCGACAGTCGTATAGGCGCCTGAGCCTTCCAGCATGAAGCGCAGAGCAGAAGGCGTATGACGGTGGGCGGGCGCCACTTCGCCCGGCATGATGATCTGGATGCCGGCATAGAGCGTCGAGGTGGCGCGCGACTGGGCCGGGAAAGCTGGGTTTTCGAGGATCAGCACCCGGCGCTCGGCCTCTTCCGCAGTGAGCAGGCTGCCGGATTCGAGGATCAGCGGGCGGATATCGTCGTAACGCCAGCGATGCGCCTGTGCCTTGGAGGTTGGCTCCGGAGGCAGCATGCCCTTCATCACTTCCCAGAGGGGCGCCATGTTGTGAGGCCTGATCCGGGCGTAAAACTCCTCCCGTTTCGCAACGGTGGCTGCATCGATCTCGTGCATGAAATCTTCCTCCTTGGCTCCTCCAGCCATGGATCGTAAGGTATACTAATTATTTTGAGGGCGTCAATTGTTTGGCAGGCACCGAAGGAAACTGGTTTCCCCTCTCGGAGGTCAGCAACGCAGCCACCCTGGGGTCTTCAAGGGACGAAGAGGGACAGGTGATCTTAAATCTCCTCCCTTGTGGAGCGAGGGCCAGCATGCGGGAGGGTTTTCTTGCAGAGAATGAAGGTTCCCGCCTTAATTGATCACCGCCCCGCGCTACTTTTCGCCCGCGTCGGCTTAGGCGTCGCCGGCGGTGTAACGTCGTCCTCTCTCTTCGTACCCCGGCCCGGCGCGCCCAGCCGTTCGGAAAGCCGGTGCGCGGCGGCCAGCAGGGCTTCGATGGTTGGCTTCTTGCGGGGGCCGGCGAGCTGTTTGTCCGAGCCGAGCACGGTCATGGTCGCAACGATCCGGCCGCTATAGTCGAAGACGGGTGCGGCGATGGCCGCGAAACTTGAGTTGATACTGTTGACGGTCATCGCATGCCCCTGCTTGCGCACGGTCTCGATGATGTTCTGGATGTCCTTGGCGGTTGTGATGCGTGGCGCAAGCGAGGCCTTGTCGTCCGCCGCATCCCGCTTGGCTGCGGCGATCTCGTCCTGGCGCACCGCCATGGTCTCGCTCTCGTCGAGATAGCTGAGGAAGACCTGACCGGTCGCCGAGGTCAGAAGCGGGAGCACGTAGCCGAGGCGCACGGCAAGCGACCCCTGCCGCTCGCCATCCACCTTGGAGACGATGCCCGGGCCGCGATCGCCCCAGAGGGAAAGATAGGTGGCGAAACCGGCGGTGCGCTGCAGTGCTGCGAGTTCCTCACGCGCGAATTCGACCACATCAAGCTGGCGGATAGCCGACAGGCCGAGCTGGATCGCGAAACGGCCAAGCCCGTAATGGCCTGTGACCGGATCCTGGAAGGCCACGCCTTCCTTGACGAAACTGACGAGATAGAGATGCGCCTTGCTGGGCGGCATGCCGGCGGCGGCGGCGATATCGCGCAGCGGCAGCGGGCCGTTGGCCGCTTCCATCGCGCGGATGACCTGAAAGCCGACCTCGATCGACTGAATGCGGCGCTGGGTCCACTCCTCCGGCGCCTTGGCCTTATCTGACGGCATCCTAAATCCCCTGTGTTCCCAGACAATTATATTTATATTTGCAGTAGGTCGAGCCTACTTTAAGCGTAGTTTTCCACAGCCCGGAAGGCGGCGGCGAGGTCGTTCGCATCGAGCATCCGCTCCTGATTGACCAGGAAGGGGCTTTTCGCGCATCGGGCGGCAAGACTATCGATCGCCGCCTCGCCGGCTTCCGGCAGACCGAGCGCCGAAAGCCGGCGCGGCATGCCGATCTCGTCATAGAAGGAAAACAGCGTCTCGAGCTCGTCTTCCGTTCGGCCCTCGGCGAGGGCCTGCACCAGTGTGCCATAGGCGGCATGCTCGCCATGCAGGGATTGTTTCCGAACCGGCTCGATCGCGCCGAGTTCGGTCGCAACGGCATGGGCGACGGAGAGACCGGTATTTTCGAAGGCGACGGCGCTGAGCCAGAGGATCGCTTCGACGACGGCTTCGAGATCCGGCGTCACCTCTCCGGTACCGGCCACGCGCATGGCGCCCGGCGCGTGTTCGAGCAACATGCGGTAGCAGATATCGGCGAGCATAACGCCTGTCTTCAGTGGCCGCGTGCCCTGCTTGGAAAGGCCCGTGCCCTTCCAGGCGCCTTCCGCCTCGAATTTCGCCGTCAGCGCATCGCCGATGCCGCCGAGCAGCAGCCGGGCAGGGGCCTTTGCGATGATCGCCGTATCGACGATCACGAAGGCGGGGTTCTCGTCCATCTGCTCGACAGCGATCATCGTGTGCTGGTCGTCGTAGATGACGATGCCGCGGGTCGATGGTGCATCCGTGGAGGCGACCGTCGGCACGCTGACGAAGGGCAGGCCGGTGCGGCGCGAGGCACCCTTGGCGACATCCAGAGTGCGGCCGCCGCCGATGCCGACCACCACTTCGCCGCCCTTCGCGCGCACCAGTTCGGCCAATCGGTCCATTTCCCGGTGGGTGACGGCCCCATCGAAGGGGATGACGGTCGGTGAAATATCCTGCCGGTTCAGCGTCTCGACCAGATCCTTTTCGACAAGGGGAAGCACGGCCGAATCGCAGATCGCCACGACCGACCGGCCGAGGGTCGCTGCCTTTTCTCCAAGCTGGCTGAGGGCTCCCGAGCCTTGAATATAGAAGGCCGGCGCCCGGAAAATGCGTGTCATACCTCCCCCCGGACCGCTACAACGCCGAATGCCGTACAACATTATCAAAGAAATGGCGGTTTGCTAAGGTCGTACGGAGAGAGAGGCTTTACGGCCTGGAAATCAGACAAGATCGGAGAGATAGGTGTTTTCCGCCCGCGACTGGAGGTAGGCGGCGGGATCGACCTCGGCGATGATCAGGGCCTCGCCCTCGGCGGGCGCTTCCGCAATCAGCTTGCCGTCCGGCGCCGCAATCCTGGACAGGCCGGCATAGGAAAACAGGCCGTCGGCGCCGCTGTGATTGATATAGGCGACAAAAACCTGGTTCTCGAAGGCGCGGACCTGGATCATGTGCTCGGCGATGAAGGCCCCGGACCAGCCGGTCGGAAGCGCCGTCGGCACCACCACGAGATCGGCGCCGCCCTTCGCCAGCTGCCGGACGTTTTCCGGAAACTCGACATCGTAGCAGATCAGGAAACCGATCCTCACGCCGCCGAGCGTCACCAGAACCTGGCGACGGTCCTCTTGCCGAAACCATTTCCGCTCGTAGGGACCGTAAAGATTGCATTTGCGGTAGACCGCCGTCTGGCCCATGCCGTCGGTGAAGAAGGCACTGTTGAAGGTGTTTTCGAAGGTCTGTTCGGCAAAACCTGCGACGATCGCCAAGCCATGTTTCGCGGCGATCTCCGACAGTCGGTCAGTTACCGGGCCGTGCGCGGGCGTGGCGAGATCGGGAAACTTTTCCGCCGCGCCATAACCGGTCAGCGCCAGTTCCGGGGCGATCAGCAGAGCGGCGCCCTTGGCAACGGCCTGTTCGGCCGCCGCTTCGATCTTGGCGAGATTGGCCTCGACGTCACCGACGACGGGCTGCATCTGGAAACCGGCGATCTTCATGGGCTTATTCCCTTAACGCTCGTCCGACATGGCTCCGAGCAATTTCGGCAGGTCGCCGAAGCGGGCCACCAGGCCGAAGACGACCGCCGCGATCACCAGGAACAGCACCGTCACCGCGGCCATGGTCGGCGTGTAGCCGTAGCGCAGCGCGTTGAAGATCTTGATCGGCAGGGTTTCCATGGTGAAGCCGACGGTCATGTAGGCAACAATATATTCGTTCAGCGACAGAACGAAGGCGAAGGCGTAACCGGAGACGAGATAGGGCAGGATCAGCGGCAGCACGACGGTGCGGAACACCACCCGGTCGTCGGCGCCCATGGTGGCGGCCGCTTCCACCAGTGAGCGGTCGATCGCCGAAAAGCCGAGCGACAGGGTCACCAGCGGCAGGGTAACGAAGAAGATGCCGTGGCTGATCACCGCCGTCCAGGCCTGGCCGTAGAAACCGGTCGTTGCCCAGAAGGTGAGGAGCCCGAGTGCCGTGATCACCGGCGGCAAGGTGAAGGGTGCCACGCCGAGAAGCTGAAAAATGTTCGCCCAGGGCGCGATGCGCCGCCACAAAAACCAGGCGAGCGGCAGGGCGATCAGCAGGGCCAGCAAGGCCGAGGAGGCGGCAAGCGTCAGCGAGGCGATCAGCGCATTGCGCCATTCGGAATTGGTAAAAATCTGGCCATACCAGGAGAGCGAAAAACCCTGCGGCGGGAAGGCGAGCGTCTGGCGCGCATTGATCGAGACGCCGGCGACGACGATCAGCGGCAAAGCCAGGAACAGGCCAACGACGACAAAGAACAGGCGGCGTAATGCGGTCATTTTGCTTGCCTCTGCTGTCCGGCGTAAAGCGCCAGGCCCACCAGCGCCAGCGACACCAGCACGAGGAAAACGGCCATGGCGGCTGCGAACGGCATATTCGACTGGTAGATCGCCTGGTCGGTGATCAGAACCGAGAGCGTCCAGTGCTGCGGCCGTCCGAGAAGCTGCGGCAGCAGGTAGGAGCCGAGCGCGAAGATGAACACCATGATCAGCGTTGCAAGTATGGTATTGCGCAGGGCCGGCACGACGACGGTGAAGAAGGCCTTGACCGGCGAGGCGCCGAGCGTGCGGGCCGCTTCGGTCAGCGTCGGGTCGAGGCGCACCAGCGCCGGATAGAGGACGAGCACCGTGTAGGGGAAGGCCTGATAGGTCATAGCGGTCATGACCGCGCCGAAACTTGGGGTCAGCGCCTGGGCTTGTGCCATCAGCCCCAACCAGACGAACAGGTTGGTGATGCCGGCGGTGCGGGAAAACAGCGTCGACCAGGCAAAGCCGATCATCACTTCCGACAGCGACAGGATGGAGAGCAATGCCACCAGCCAGACGATCTGGATCTTTCGCGCCGAGCGGGAGAGCAGGTAGGTGAAGGGAATGCCGATCACCACGCAGGCGACGGCGACCGCGACGGCGAGGAACAACGAGAAGCCCAGAACCTTGCCGAAGAACAGGCTGAGGAAACGGGCGTAATTGTCGAATACGAAGGCGGGCGTATAAAAGCCGCCCTGCTGCCGCTGAAAGAAGGATACGGCGATCATAGTGGCGAAGGGCACCACGAAGAACACGGTCAGCATGCCCGCCGGGAAGAAAAGCGGGCCGTAATGGGCAAGACGCTGCGGCGGTTCGCGTCTCATCTGGCGAGCACCACGCTGGTGGCTGGATCAAGCCGGATGCCGACATTCTGGCCGACCGAGACATCCGGCCGGTTGCGTGGCGAGCACACTGCGATCACCTGAGTGCCGCCCGCCTCCACGAAGGTTTCGATGGCGCCGCCCAGATCGCGGACGAAGGTGACGGTGCCGGAAATCGCGCCATGGCCGGGGGCGGTCAGCTGCACATCTTCCGGCCGCACCGACAGCGTGCCTTTTGCAGCGCCAGCGGGGAGCGCGATACCCTCGACCACTTCGCCGAGCACGCTGGCGCGGCCGGCGCCGTCGGGCACGACCGGCAGGAGGTTGGTCTGACCGATGAAATCGGCGACGAAACTGTCGGCCGGGCGACGGTAGATATCGACCGGCGGGGCCGCCTGGCGGATCTCGCCGCCGTTCATGACGACAACCGTATCGGCCATGGTCATCGCCTCCCGCTGGTCATGGGTCACGACGATGGTGGTGATGCCGAGCCGCTGCTGCAATTGGCGCAGTTCCACCTGCATCGCCTCGCGCAGCTTCGCGTCGAGCGCCGAGAGCGGCTCGTCGAGTAGGAAAAGCTTTGGCGAGATCGCAAGCGCGCGGGCGATCGCCACGCGCTGCCGCTGGCCGCCGGAGAGTTTCGCCACGGAGCGGTCCGCAAAGCCCGGCAGGTGGATCATCGCCAGCAGTTCATCAACACGCTTCTTCTGCACGTCCTTCGCAACACCGCGGATGCGCAACGAGTAGGCGATGTTCTCGCCGACCGTCAGATGCGGGAAAAGCGCCAGCGACTGGAAGACCATGCCAAGGTCGCGCTTGTGGGTCGGCACCTTCGTGATATCGGCGCCGGCGAGCTCGATCGAACCGCCGGTCGGCAGGTCGAGGCCGGCAATCATCCGCATCAGCGTGGTCTTGCCGCAGCCGGAAGGGCCGAGCAGGCAGACGAACGTGCCGTCGGGCACCGACAGGCTCACGTCGTTGACGGCGGTAAAGGTGCCGAACTGCTTCGTCACGTGGCTGAGGTTCAATCCGGACATTCGGTCTCCGCGCTTCTTTGGCGGGGCTAGTGCCCCTCATCCGGCTGCCGCCACCTTCTCCCCGCTCGCGGGGAGAAGGAATATGCCGCACCGTCTCGGTTATCGCAAACTTGGCGTTGGGCACGTCCCCTCTCCCCGCGAGCGGGGAGAGGGTTAGGGTGAGGGGCAGCCTTTGAACGCCAATCTACGATCAACCCGCGATCATCTCCGTCCACTTCTGGTTCAGGAAGTCGGACTTGGTCTGGTAGAGATCGTAGCGGGGGATGATCGGATCGATGTCCGAGGAGACCGAAGCGAATTCTTCCGCCGTGAGGTCGAGCAAGTCACGCTTGACGGTCGGCGAGGTGCCGACCTTGCGCGACAGGGTCGCCTGGATTGCCGGCTGGCACATGTAGTTGATGAAGGTATGCGCTTCCTCTGTCTTCTTCGAAGCGCGCGACAGCGCCCAGCAGCCGGAGTCTTGGATGCCGCCTTCCTTCGGGAAGGTCGAGCGCACCGGGCTGCCCTGCGAGGCGGCAAGGCCGGTGACGTCGTGATAATACTGGCCCATCGGGATTTCGCCGGACTTCAGCGCCTGTTCGAACTGTGCTTCGTCACGGTACCAGAGGCGGACGTTCGGCTTCACTTCCGAGAGCTTTTCGAGCGCCTTGATGATGCCTTCCTCGGTGTCGAGCGCCTTGGTGCCGCCCAGATAAGTCTTCGCCGTCACTTCGAGCAGGAAGGAGTTGGAGACCAGCGCCAAAAGGCCGAGCTTGTCGGCATTCGCCTTGTCCCAAAGGGCGGCCCAGGAGGTCGGGGCTTCCTTGTAGACCTGCGTATTGGTCACCAGCGTGATGTACCAGGAGACGGCGCCGATGCCGGCGACCTTGCCGTCTGGATACTTGTTGACAAAGCGCTCGATGAGGTTCTTCGAGTTCGGAATCTTGCCGAGATCGAGCGGCGCCCAGAGGTTGGTCGACTGGCCCTTCAGCATCGCGACCTGCGACATCATCGAGATGTCGGCTGGGGCGGCACCTGCCTTGGCGGCCTGTTCGAGTTGTACCAGCCAGGCTTCGCCGGTCGGCTCGGCCACGGATTCGATGGCGATGCCGGTCGCCTTGGTGAAGTCCGGGAAGATGTTCTTGTCGAACGAATCCTTGAAGAAGCCGCCATAGACGCCGACCTTGAGCGACTTGTCCTGGGCGCGCAGCACCGAAGGCATGGCCAGCATGGAAGCGCCTGCCAGGCCGGCGCCGAGCACGCTCCGGCGGCCGAGTTTGGCGTTCAGAATGTCACGCATGATTTTCTCCTTTGTTTTTTAGGCCCGCCGGTGCTTCGCGCGGCTGGCGCGTTCCCTTGTTGTCTGCAGTTTATGTCAGTCGCGGCCCTTCACGGAAGGGCTGAAGACCATAAGGCTCAAAATTTCGAATAATATCTGGGCGCCCGCATGGGCGGTGTTGTTGGTCGCGTCATATTGCGGCGCGACCTCGACCACGTCGCCGCCAACGATGTTGATGCCCTTGAGGCCGCGGATCAGTTCGAGCACTTCGCGGGTGGTGAGACCGCCGATCTCCGGAGTGCCGGTACCGGGTGCAAAACTCGGATCGAGGCTGTCGATATCGAAGGAGACATAGGTCGGGCCGTCGCCGACGATCTTCTTCGCCTTCTCGATGATAGCCGGAATGCCCATTCCGGTCACTTCCTCCGCATGGATGACGGTCATGCCGGATTCGTAGGAGAACTCCCAGAGATATTCGGCCGCGCCACGGATGCCGATCTGGATCGTACGGGTCGGGTCGAGCACACCGTCCAGCACCGCGTTGCGGAACGGCCCGCCATGATGGAACTTGGTCTCGTCGAAAAAGCCGCTCGTATCGCAATGGGCGTCGATATGGATCATGCCCACCGGCCGCTTTTTGCCGACCGCCTTCAGGATCGGATGGGTGATCGAGTGGTCGCCGCCGACCGAAAGCGGCAGCACGCCTGCATCGACGATCTGGCCCACGCGCTTTTCGATGTCGTCATGGCTCATTTCCAGCCGGTAGCGGCTGCGGAAGGCCACGTCGCCGATATCGGCTACCCGCAGTTCATGGGTCGGCGCGCATTCCATCACATGGTTGTAGGGGCCGACGCGCTCGATGGCGCGCAATGCCCGCGGCCCGAAGCGCGAGCCCGGCCGGTTGGTAACGCCGAGATCCATCGGCATGCCGATCATCGCCACCTGCAGGTCGCCGAAATCCGGGTTTTCCGCGGGGAGCGGCCTGTAGGGCGCATCGAGGAGCGTCGGAATTCCGGCGTAGGGTGCAACGCGGGTGCCGGATTTGTCGAAGATCTTCTCGCCGACCTTTTTGAATTTCGGATCGAAGATCTCGCCGCCGGGGCTGTCGAGATATTTTGCGCGCAGTTCGCCGAGCTTCTTCGCGTCGAATGTCATGATCGCCTCACCTGTCTGCAGAACTGCTTGCATGCAGCCTAATTTTTGTTCCGCCGGGGCTTCCCGCCCTTGTTTTCATCATTATCCGTCAGGTGCGGGTGGAAAAGCAATTGAGATTGTTCTAGCTGTCATTGTGAGAAAAACTCACACTTAAGATCAATCCAACGATCGATCTGGGGACCAAGATGACCAACCGCCTGCCACCCCTCAACCCGTTGCGCGCCTTCGAGGCGACGGCCCGTCGTGGCTCGGTTTCGGCGGCGGCACGCGAGCTCAACGTCACCCATGGCGCCGTCAGCCACCAGATCAAGGCGCTCGAGGGATCGCTGAAGGTCTCTCTGTTCGAGCGGGGCGCCAAACGACTAAAGCTCACCTCGGAGGGTGCACTCCTCCTGCCCGCAGTCAGCCAGGCCTTCGGCGAGATCGCCGCCGCGACCGCGCAGATGAAACGGCCGGCGACGTCAGGTGAACTGTCGATCACCTGCGTGCCGGCTCTACTCTCTTTCTGGATCGTGCCGCGCCTCAATTCCTTCACCGAGCAGTTTCCGGACGTGCGGCTGAAGCTTTCCGCTTCCAACGATCCCGCCGTGCTGCATTCCTCGGATGTCGATGTCGCCGTCCTTTATGGCGACGGCAACTGGCCGGATGCCTGGACGCGGCTCTGGAGCAACCTGCAGCTCTTTCCGGTGGCGAGCCCCACCCTGCTTAACAGCCGGCCGCTGCGCTCGGTGCGCGACCTGGAAGATCATATCCTCCTGCATGGCGATGCGGACGGGCGCGAATGGAACACCTGGCTTTCCGCAGCGGACGCCGTCGACCTGCCGCGCCGGCAGCAATATTTCATGGGCGACGCCCGGTTTTCGACCGAGGCGGCGCTGCACGGGCAGGGGATAGCGCTCGGCGACACGATCACAGCCAGCAAGATGATCGCGCGCGGCGAACTGGTCGTGCCGTTCGACCTCAGCGTTCCGGCCAACGACGCCTTTTACGTCGCCTGCCGTGCGGCCATGCGTTCGGCGCCGATCGTGCGGGTGTTCATCGACTGGCTGTTTGCCTCGCTGGAGGCCGATCAGCTGGCCGAACCGCATACTTCCGCCCGCACCCTGTTGCGCAGCCGCCGCGCCTGATATTTGTCGTCACATCCATTATGCCGGCGACACGAGAACGATGGTTTACCTCGCCGGAGAACCCGGTTAAGCGGTTCTAAAACTTGCTCCTGTTGCTCATCTATTGATTTTCACAGAGTGTCCGATGCTTCGCCGTTTCTTCGCCTATTATCGTCCCTATCGCGGTCTGTTCATCCTCGATTTCGGCTGCGCGATCGTATCCGGCGTGCTCGAACTCGGCTTTCCGATGGCGGTGAAGCTGTTCGTCGACCGACTGCTGCTGAGCCAGGAATGGCTGCTGATCCTGCTCGCCTCGGCAGCACTTCTGGTCATCTATGCGATCAATACCGGCCTGATGGCGATCGTCACCTATTGGGGCCACATGCTCGGCATCAATATCGAGACGGATATGCGCCGCGCCGCCTTCAATCACCTGCAGAAACTTTCGTTCAGCTATTTCGACAACCAGAAGACCGGTCATATCGTCGGACGGCTCACCAAGGACCTGGAAGAGATCGGCGAAGTCGCCCATCACGGTCCGGAAGACCTGTTCATCGCCATCATGACTTTCATCGGCGCGCTTGCCCTGATGTTCTCGGTCAACTGGCAGCTGGCGCTGATCACCGCCGTCGTCGTTCCACTGACGGCCTGGGTCACCAGCCATTTCGGCGGCCGCATGACCCATAATTTCCGTCGGCTGTTCCAGCGCGTGGGGGATTTCAACGCCCGTATCGAGGAGAATGTCGGCGGCATCCGCGTCGTGCAGGCCTTCGCCAACGAAAGCCACGAACGCAAGCTTTTCGAACAGGACAACCAGAACTACCGGCGCGTCAAGCTCGAGGCCTACAAGCTGATGGCGGCGAGCAGTTCGCTCAGCTACATGAGCATGCGGCTGACCCAGATGGTGGTGATGATCGCCGGCGCCTATTTCGTGCTTTCGGGCGACCTGACCGCCGGCGGGTTCATCGGCTTCCTGCTTCTGGTCGGCGTGTTCTTCCGCCCCGTGGAGAAGATCAACTCGGTGATCGAGACCTATCCGAAGGGCATTGCCGGGTTCCGCCGCTTCACCGAACTGATCGACACGGAGCCGGATATTGCCGACGCGCCGCAAGCGATCGATATCGATCACCTCAAGGGCGAAATCGCCTATGAGAACGTCTCGTTCGGTTACAGCCCGGACAAGCCCGTGCTCCAAAACGTCAACCTCTCGATCCGTGCCGGCGAGACGATCGCTTTCGTCGGCCCCTCGGGTGCCGGCAAGACGACGATCTGCTCGCTCCTGCCGCGGTTCTACGAGATCGGTGGCGGGAACATCACGATCGACGGCATCGATATCCGCAGGATGACCAAGGTATCGCTGCGCCAGCAGATCGGCATCGTCCAGCAGGACGTCTTCCTGTTCGGCGGCACGATCCGCGAAAACATCGCCTACGGTCGCCTCGGCGCGAGCGAAGCCGATATTCTAGAGGCGGCACGGCGTGCCCGGCTGGAAGAAATGCTCGCCGGCCTGCCGGAAGGTCTCGATACGGTGATCGGCGAGCGCGGCGTCAAGCTGTCGGGTGGCCAGAAGCAGCGCGTCGCGATCGCCCGCATGTTCCTCAAGAACCCGCCGATCCTGATCCTGGACGAGGCGACCTCGGCGCTCGATACGGAGACGGAGCGCGCCATCCAGCGCTCGCTCGCCGAACTCTCGCAGGGCCGCACCACCCTGATCATCGCGCACCGCCTCGCCACCATAAAGGGCGCCGATCGCATCGTCGTCATCGACGGCCACGGCATCCTCGAACAGGGCACGCACCAGGACCTGATCGCCAGGCGCGGCGCCTATACCCGACTGCACGCGGCGCAGGTGGGGATGATGTGATAATCTCTGCCGACTGATTCACGGCCGCCGGACCGCATGGAAACTTCGCTTTATCTCCCCATCAAAACCTTCCTGGAAAGCTTCGGATACGAGGTGAAGGGGGAGGTCGGCGGTTGCGATCTGGTGGGGCTGAGCGAAGCGGATCCGCCGGTCGTCGTCATCTGCGAACTCAAGCTGACCTTTAATCTCGAACTGATCCTGCAGGCGGTCGACAGGGCAGGGGTTTCGGACGAGGTCTGGATCGCCGCCCGGGTTTCGGCAAAGGGGCGAGGGCGCGAGGCGGACAGGCGATATCGCGATCTCTGCCGCCGGCTCGGGATCGGCATGCTCGGCGTTTCGGATCAGGGTGAGGTGAGCGTTCTCGTCAGTTCCGTCTCGCCGATGCCGCGCACCAATCCGAAACGGCGGACCCGGCTTGTCAAGGAACATCGCAAGCGGCGCGGCGATCCGGCCGTCGGCGGCAGCACCAAGATCCCCGTCATGACCGCCTACCGGCAGCAGGCGCTCGCCTGCGCTTCGGCGCTTGCGGGCGGGCCGCTTCGTCCGCGCGATCTGAAAGAGGCGGCAGCCACCGCGGGCGCGATATTGCGGGCAAACTATTACGGCTGGTTCGAGCGTATCGACAAGGGTGTCTATGGGCTGACCGATATCGGACGGCAAGCACTGCAGCGTTGGCCGCAGGCAGCGCCGGACGAGACCGTGCAGGCTCAGCCGGTTGATCTTGGCGAATAATCGAACCCGACGGGCGAAGTAGCCCCGGGTGATTTTTCAACGAAAAAGCCGCCTGCACGAAAAGGCAGGCGGCTTTTTGTCTCTATCTCGAGCGCAGGGCTTACGGCTGCGTGCCGGTGCCGCCGGTTGCGCCGCCAGCCGGCGGAGCTGCCGGGGTGGCGTTGTTGGCCGGCGGTGCTGCCGGGGTCATCGGAGCCGGAGACGACTTCGAATTGTCGGTTACCGGCGGATTGGTCGAAGACGTGGTCTGCGGGTCGGTCGAGGAACCACCCATCTGCGACCATACGAATGCGCCGACCAGAATGACGGCGATCACGGCTACCCACGGCACCCACGAAGAGCTGCTACTGCTGCGGACTTCCGTTGCCCGGAGGTCCGGATCACGGGTCTCGAACTTTCTGTCATTGGGATCAAAAGTCATGATTGCTTCCTCCTTCTGCAGGCGGACAATGCCTCGATGCGCGTTTGGTTCCCGATTTCGTGAACGGCGGAGCCGATCTGTGCCGAATTAACGCGCAAATCTTTTGGCGCCCGCGACGCAGGCAACCACCGCAAGCGTCGCTGCGAACATGCCGAGGCTGACCTTTTCTCCCAGGAGTACGGCGGCCAGCGTGAGGCTGAAAAAGGGCTGGAGAAGCTGCAACTGGCCCACACCGGCAATGCCGCCGAGCGCCAGCCCGCGATACCAGAAGACGAAGCCGATCAGCATGCTGAACAGCGAGACATAGGCGAGGCCGAACCAGGACGTGCTGCCGAGATCAGGAAGCAAGGCCGGACGGACGGCGATCGACAGGGTGAGCATGACGGGCAGGGAGAGCACCAGCGCCCAGGAGATGACCTGCCAGCCGCCAAGCCTGCGCGACAGGCGTGCCCCTTCGGCATAGCCGAGCCCGCAGGCGACGATCGCCCCCAGCATCAGCAGATCGCCGACCGAGGAGGCGGCCTCTTCCTGAAACAGCGCGAAGCCGGCAACGATCGCACTGCCGACGCAGGAGAAGAACCAGAAGACGGGTCGCGGCCGCTCTCCGCCCCGGACTACTCCAAAGATCGCCGTCGCAAGCGGCAGGAGGCCGACAAATACGACCGAGTGCGCAGAAGTGATGTGCTTCAGCGCAAGGGCCGTCAGCAGCGGAAAGCCGATGACGACGCCGAGCGAGACGACCGCAAGCGGCAGAAGGTCGGACCGGGCTGGACGCTTTTCACGAAACGCCAGCAGCAGGCAAAGCGCCAACAGGCCGGCGATCGTGGCGCGTGCGACGGTCAGGAACAACGGATCGAAATCCGCAACGGCAATGCGGGTGGCGGGAAGCGATCCGCTGAAGATCAAGATGCCAACGAAACCGTTGATCCAGCCGCTTGCCGTATTGTTCATCGAAAACCTCCTGCATGTCCGGGCATTCCCTTTGGACGATGGTCCGCGCGCATTGCTTGGGAATTTTTCTCCTATCGGCCGAAAGCCATGGCGGCGCCAGAGACAATGGAATACAATTTCGAGAAACCGTTATGGTCCAAGGAGCGGTACGGTGGATGCAAAAGCGGATCAGAAGGGCGGCGGCCAGCGCATCGGGATGGTCATGGCCGAGATTCGCAGCCGCATCGCGGGGCGCGGGCTGGTGCCCGGCGCCCGGCTGCCTTCGGTACGAGCCTTCGCCAAGGCGATGCATGTCTCGGCTTCGACGGTGGTGGAGGCGTATGAGCGGCTGGCGGCCGAGGGGTTGATACGCTCGCGGCCAGGGTCCGGTTTCTACGTGTCGAGCCCGCTGGCGCCGCTATCGCTTTCCGAGATCGGCCCGAAGCTGGACCGGGCAGTCGATCCGTTCTGGGTATCGCGCCAGGCACTGCAGGATGGCGATATCCTGAAGCCGGGCTGTGGCTGGCTGCCGTCCTCCTGGATGCCGGAGACGGCGATCCGGCGCGCCTTGCGCAGCCTGTCGCGCGGCGAGGGCCGGAACCTTTCGGACTACGGCACGCCGCTCGGTTCGCCGCAATTGCGGCAACTGCTCTCCCGCCGCATGGGCGAGCACGGCATATCGGCGGGGCCGGACCAGATCATCCTTTCCGATTCCGGCACCCAGGCGATCGACCTTCTCTGCCGTTTCCTGATCGAGCCTGGAGATGCGGTTCTGGTCGACGATCCCTGTTATTTCAATTTTCACGCCCTGCTGCGCGCCCATCGGGCAAAAATCATCGGCGTGCCCATGACCCAGGTCGGGCCGGATATCGAGGCTTTCGGCCGGGCGCTGGAGGAGCACAGGCCGCGGCTCTACATCACCAATTCGGGGATCCACAATCCGACCGGGGCGACGCTCTCCCCCGTCGTGGCGCACCGGCTTCTGAAACTTGCCGACCGCGCCGGCCTGACGATCATCGAGGACGATATCTTCGCCGATCTGGAACACGAGCCGGCGCCACGGCTTGCTGCGTTCGACGGGCTGGACCGCGTGGTGCATATCGGCAGTTTTTCGAAGACGCTGTCGGCCTCGGTGCGCTGCGGTTTCATCGCCGCCAAACCGGAATGGATCGAAGGTCTGGTCGACCTGCAGATCGCCACCAATTTCGGAACCGGGCGGCTGTCGTCCGAACTTGTCCTCACGCTTTTGACCGACGGCAGCTACCGCAAACACCTGGAAGAACTGCGCGTCCGCCTCTCCCGGACGATGGAGGCGACCACCATGCGGCTTGCATCGCTCGGTATCACGCCCTGGCTGCAGCCGCGGGCCGGCATGTTTCTGTGGTGCCGCCTGCCGGACGGGATAGAGGCGGCGGATGTGGCACGCGCCTGCCTTGCCGACAATATCGTGCTCGCCCCCGGCAACGTCTTCAGCCAGTCCGAAGAGGCCGGGGGCTTCCTGCGTTTCAACGTCGCACAGTCGCAGGACCCGCGGATCTTTCAGAGCCTCGAAAGGGCGCTCGGCCGTTTGCCTTGAAAGGCTCGACAGCCGTCAATCGAGCTTTGTCGCCGGAAATGAACGTTGCAGACGCGGAGCGGCTCTCCGCTCGCTCAATTCTGCGCCAGGGTCGTGCGCGGCCCGATCCAGTTGTGCCACTGCTCTTCCGAACCGTGGAACACGTTGAGGTCGATCTTGCCTTCGACGCCGTGCGACAGGCCGGAGCCGGAATATTGCCAGAACAGCCATTTGCGGCCCGGGTAGACCTTGGAAGGATGCTGGGCGACGGCGCGCAGCCAGAAGGGATAATTGAGGAGCTCGCCCGAGAGGTTGTCCTCGTAGAAATCCGGCGCCGTGTAAATGATGGGTCGCTGGCCGTAAAAGCGCTCCAGCTTGTCCATGAAGACCTGCATCTTTTCCAGCACGCGGGCGCGGGAGAGTTTCGCCTTGCAGTTCGATTCGCCGTTCCATTCGACGTCGATGACCGGCGGCAGCGCGTCCGGATCGCGCGGCACGTTGCGGATGAACCAGTCAGCCTGTTCGCCGGCGGTGCGGCACCAGTAGAAGAAGTGGTAGGCGCCGCGCTTGATGCCGGCCTCCTTGGCCCGGCGCCAATTGGTCTTGAACATCGGGTCGAGATGGTCGCCGCCATCAGTCGCCTTGATATAGGCGAAATTGGCGCCCTGCGTCCGGAGCTTCGCCCAGTCGATATCGCCCTGCCAGCGCGACACGTCGACGCCGTGCACCGCATAGCTTCTCGGCGAGACCCTGCCGAAATTGATCGGCTTGGCGTCCCGGAACTGGCGGCTGTAGATCTGCATGCGCCCTCTGCGGGGCGCCGGCCCCAGTTCAGGCCTGTCGGGCATCAGCATGGCGACCGGCCGTTCGGCGGGAAGCGGCATGCCGACGGTCGTTTCCCGCACGAAGGCTTGCGGCTCCGGCATGGGACCGGTCCAGGCGATATCCTGCTGTGGCGGTGCCTGCCGCTGGTGCGAGGGCGGCAGGGATGTCTCCTGTTGGCTGATCCGCGAGGTCTTGCCGATGCCGACCGACGGGACGGGGGCGGCGGGCAGGTCGACGGAGCCCGTCTTTTCCTGCGTTGCGACGCCGGCTGCCAGTTCTTCCGGGCCGGATGTCGAGGCGCAGCCCGCCAAGGCGAAGCAGGTGACGAGGAGTGCTGGTACAGCCGAAAAACGCATTTGAGAACCCGTACGCAAAACAACAAAGACGGCTGCCCCTTGCCGTCGAGAACCCCTGAGCGGAATTGCTAACGGAAAATTACCAAAAAATGCTGAATCCAATCTTTACGCGGCGTGATGTTCTGAAATCAGTCGCGCGGCGTGATCAACCGCGCCGGATTTCCGACAACCGTGGCGCCCGGCGGCACGTCTCGCGTCACCACCGAGCCAGCCCCGATGATCGCCCCGTCGCCGATCGTGACGCCGCCGAGGACGATTGCCCCGCCACCCACCCAGACATCGGCGCCGATGCTGATCGGGCGGGCAATTTCCAGGCCTTCGGCGCGCAGCACAGGGTCGCGGTGGTGATCCGCGCAATAGAGCTGCACGCCCGGCCCCAGCATCGAGCGGGCGCCGATCCTGACCGGCGCGGTATCGAGTATGGTGCAGCCGGCATTCAGGTAGACGCCTTGCCCAAGAAAGACATTGAAGCCGTAGGCGCAATGGAAGGGGGCCTCCAGAAAGGCTTCGGATGCGGCGCCGAACAGCGTGTGCAGATAGGGCGACATCGCGCCGCGCTCGGTGGGCGGCATGGTGTTGTGGGAATGGACGGCAATCCGAGCCTTGTCGCGGAGCGCATCGAGTTCCGGATCAAGGCAGCAATACCATTCGCCGGCCGCCATCTTTTCACGCTCGCTTGCCATCTTTCCTCCTCTTAAATTACTCGTTGGCATTTCAACGTTTGGCCCCGGCCTTGATCCGCGCCGTTTCGCGCCGGGCAACACTTTCCGCCGGCCACATCGCCTTGGAACTGTAATAGTTCTCGAAGACATTGGCCCCTTCGGGCAGCCCCACCCAGGCGACTTTCGAGCGGGTGAAGATATGCACGTCCGGGGAAAATTCCGCACGCCTTTCCAGCGTCTGGACCCGAACGAACAGCATCCATCCGCGCCGGCCGTAATCGCTCCACAGTGCCGTCTGGCACTCTGGGCATCGGTAGATGTCGTGAGGCAGGCCGCTGTCGGTGTTCATGACCACCGCGACCGGCTCTCCCTCGACGATTTCCACCCGGTCGGTTTCGATCAGGGCATTGATGGCGAATGCGCCGCCTGTCTGCTGCTGGCAATCGGTGCAATGGCAGCAATGGATGAACATCGGCCGTCCATGCATGCGATAGCGGACCTTGCCGCAGAAGCAGCCGCCCTCGAATATCTCGCTCATCTCCCGCCCGGGCTCCCTCACGGTTACTGACGTCGAATATGAAATATTGCTCAATGCTCCCGCAATGCAAAATGAAGAAGACGAGATCGACGTGTTCTGCTTTAACTCCGGCAGTAACGATATGAGCAGGATCAACGCATGACGAAAGAGCGGATTGGTGTCGTCGGCCTCGGCCGGATGGGCAGCGCCATGGCGGGACGCCTCGCAGCCCAAGGCCTTGCCGTCACGGGATGGACCCGCAGTGGCCTTTCCGCGGACAAGGCTGCGGCCCTCGGGATCGCCGCCTCGCTCGATCTGGCGGCACTTCTCGAAGCCTCGGATATCGTCATTCTGGCGCTGCTCGATGACGAAGCCGTGCGCGCGACGCTCCATGAACTCGCCGCCGCCGATCCGGCCGGCAAGCTCATCGTCGATACCAGTACGGTCAGCCCCGAGACGCTGCGCGCCCACGAAAGCGCGATGGCCGAAGCGGATGCCGCCCTGCTCGATGCGCCGGTTTCCGGTGGACCGGAAATGCTGCTGTCCGGCACGGTCGGTCTTTATATCGGCGGCGCGGAGAAGGATTTTCGGCGCTTCCTGCCGGTCGCAGAGGTTCTTTCCAACCGCATCCATCACGTCGGCAAGCTGGGCGACGGCGCATCCGCAAAGCTCGTCAACAATATGATGCTGATGGGTCTGTGGCAGATCATGAAGGAGGCCATCGAACTTGGCGGCAAGGCCGGGCTCGGGCGCGACAAGATGATCGAGATCCTGTCGGGCAGTCCGGCTGCGAGCCCGGCCATGCGGTCGCGGCTTCCGGTCGTTCTTGGCGAGACGGAGGCGGTCGGGTTTCCGGTCTCCGGCGTGTTGAAGGACATGGGCGTGGTCCTCGAACTCGCGGGGCATCTCGGCGTTGCCACGCCTGCCATCGAGGCGGCGCGTGCGAGCTTCAGGAACGCCGCGGCACTTGGTTACGGCGAGGCCGATCTTGGCACCGTTGTGCGGCTGGCGCTTGAGGGAAAAGGCTGAACCCGGGAGCGGCCCAGCCTTCTCGAAACTTAGAACGTGCGACCGAGGCGGGCATCGACCGAGTGGCTGTTGCCGCCGCGCACCGCGAAGAACAGGAAGATCGCCGCCCAGAGAATGGATTTCTCCGCGCCGGCGAGACCCTGGTTCTGGGCGATGCCGTGGAAATAGACGGTGACCAGCAGAACGATCATTGCCGCGAAGGAGGCGGGGCGGGTGAAGAGGCCGACGGCGACGAGAATGCCGCCGAAGAATTCCGTGGCCGAGAGCAGAGGCGACCAGAAGACACCCGGATAGAAACCGAGGCTTTCGACCATGCCGACCGCGCCGAAGGGATTGGTGATCTTGCCGAAACCGTGCGTGACCAGCAATACGCCGGCCGCGACCCGCAAGACCGTCTCAACGATCTCGTGGGTGGAGGTGTAGACAGGGGCGAGCGCCGGAATGATCAGGCGGGAGCGGGTGGTGGATTGAAGAGCCATGGAACCTCTTTTCGATGAAAACGATGCGACCATCGTCGCTGCAGCTCCAAATTGACGTTCACGCCATGTCTGTCGAGATGCGTGCGTTCAAAAACTTGACCATTCCGGTTGACATTATTGTGAGACGGAATTGACCCGGGCCGAAGGCAAAACATGATGGAAAAACCGCGCATTACGATTCTTTACTGCACCCAGTGCAACTGGCTGCTGCGCGCCGGATGGATGGCGCAGGAGCTGCTGCAGACTTTCGGCGATGCGCTGGGCGAGGTGGCGCTGATTCCCGGCACCGGCGGCAATTTCGAGATCCAGGTGAACGGAACGCTCATCTGGGAGCGCAAGCGGGATGGCGGTTTTCCCGGCCCGAAGGAGCTGAAACAACGGGTGCGCGACGTGATCGATCCGGATCGCGACCTTGGCCATGTGGATCGCAAGGCGTCCGAAACCGGCGAGAACTGAGACTGCGCATGACGGATCCGTGAAGGTTTTTTGGCGACTGACACGGAAACTTCAAAAAGCCTGTTGACAGGGGAAGGTCACACCCGTACATGGCTCTCCGTCGCCCAGATGGCGGAATTGGTAGACGCGCCAGCTTCAGGTGCTGGTACCCGAAAGGGTGTGGAGGTTCGAGTCCTCTTCTGGGCACCATTCCATTTTCAAGCATTGATTATGCTTGATTTTTTCCGAAATTGTCTCGTTTCCCACAGCTTTGCCTGTGCGGGACAACTTCGTTTTCGGTTTATTCCAATCTTAATTTAAGGACGGCGCCGCCACGCTCCGGGGGTTTCTCCATGAGGCATGAAACGTGCGCTTTCTTGCCCTCGTTTTCCTGCACACTCAGCATAAAAACAGCTCCTTCCGTCCACGCCCGTCGGGGCGGCATACTCGTCTCAGTCAGGCAAGGACCGAATGGTGGACGTCTAGGCAAGCTGCCCTAGGTAGGGCGACAACACCGGAGGCCCGATCATGGATTTCATCTATGCGCCCGCCCTCGTCGGCGGATCGATCATTCTCGGAATTCTGCTCATCTACTTTGCCCTGAGGTAGAGTGTCGCTCCGCTCCCCGCAGTCCAGCTGCTCAAGGAGAGCCGGCCTTGCTGGAAGCGCCGACTTTCACCCCGTCCGTGCCATGTTGCTTCAAGGAGGATTGGGCTATGGCAACATCTCACGACGACGCACCTGCCGCACTTTGCAGCGAAAAATGTCGCTGGCACACGCGATACAACCGCTCGGCAATGCGCCATCGCCGCGGCACCCTTGGCAACGTTGATGCCGCGGGCAACTTCCGTATAAATAGCCGCGAACGCTTCGGGATGACCTTCGGAATCGCCAGACGAGTTGCGGGGACGCGGGCAGGGCATGGGCCCTGAACCGACGCCATTGCGTCGGGGTCAGGCGCTTCGGTTCGCCGGACCTGCTGGCCGGCAGGCCGTAACTGGCCAGGATCGAAGGCTATCTTAACGGGAGCGATCCTAGGATCGAGGCGACCGATGCGCCGCCTTGACGCGCTTTAAAGGGGAGAGGGAAATGTCGTTTTCAATGCCGCAGAGAGAACTTGGAATAGCCCTGATCGGTACGGGTTTCATGGGCAAGTGCCACGCCATGGCCTGGCGCAATGTCAGCGCAGTCTTCGGCGGCGCGCATCCCAGGCTCGAGATCCTTTCAGACGTCACGGAGGAGAGCGCCGCGCGGTTCGCGCGGCAGTTCGGCTTCGCCCGGGCGACGGCCCGGTGGGAGGAGGCCGTCTCCGATCCAAATGTCGACATTGTATCGATCACCGCGCCCAACGGCATGCATCGGCCTATGGCCGAGGCGGCATTGACCGCCGGTAAGCACGTCTGGCTGGAAAAACCGATGGCGCTGACGCTCGCCGACGCCGAGGCTATGGCCGAGATTGCCGCCGCCCATCCAGGGCAGGTCACCATGCTCGGTTACAACTATCTGAGGAACCCCGCTTTCCGCGCCGCTTCCGGCATGGTCCGCGACGGAACGATCGGCACGCCTCTGGCCTTTCGCGGGGTCTACGACGAGGATTATTCCGCCGATCCGCTCCTCCCCTGGTCATGGCGGATGACGCACGAGGGCGGGGGCCTCGGTGCGCTGGGCGACCTCGGTTGCCATCTCGTAAGCCATATGACGGCGCTGATGGGGCCGGTCGCGGAGATCGTCGCCCAGACGCAGATCGCCATTCCAACGCGCCCTTCGCCCGATGGGCCCAAGCGGGTGGAGAACGAGGACAGCGCGCTTGCGCTTCTGCGATTTACCTCCGGCGCGCAGGGTTCGTTCGCCACATCGCGCGTGGCGCGCGGGCGCAAATGCCGTCTGCAATGGGAAGTGCACGGCTCCGACGGTACGATCGTTTTCGACCAGGAGAACATGAACGAGTTGTGGGTGCATCGAACCGGTGAGGACGGTTTCGTGCGACATCTTACCGGACCCGGCCAGCCGGACTTTTCAGCTTTCTGCCCCGCACCTGGCCATAATTTCGGATTCAACGAACAGAAGGTCATCGAGGCGCGTGATCTGCTGGCCGCGATCGCAGGCGAGCCGAATGTCGGGCCGGATTTCGAGGCTGGTCTGGAGATCGAGAAGATTATCCACGCGATGGCCGTCTCGAACGGTACGACCATCCGGATCGAGAGGTGACGCAAGCGGGTCGCTTGACGTCATGACCACAAGCGGGCCCGTGTCGATCTCCAGGAGCAGTTAGGGCGGATGTGACGGGTCTGCTCCCCAGGCATTCAATGCGCGCTGCTTCTTTTGCCGCAACTCTAACAGAGCAGGCTTAGTGGCGAGAACACGGGCACCCAAGCTGCAAAAAAGTTCTCTACTTTAGAGCGGGACAGAAGTGCCAAGATCTGGATAGGAGAGATGTTCCGGTAAACGCGTTCGCGTCCGCTTCGATAGATAAGCCTAAGGGCTCGCGTCGCTGGGTCATAGATGCCACACGCGATACGTTTTCCGAACAGGTAAAAATGCTGCTTTCTATTTTTCATTTGCGGACACCCCACAGCAGCACAATAAACGCGTTATTCTGAAAGACCGCAAGTTAAAGGTTATGTTATTGTGACGGTCATTGCTTTGTCCGGCGCAATCCATCTCCGACTGCTCGTCGATCAGGCGCGGACGGCAGCCCTCAATTGAGCTGGCGTCTGGCCGTATGTCTTTCGAAACAGTTTCCCGAAATGCGAGGCGTTTTCGAAGCCTATTTCCATGGCGATCTCGATCAGCGGAGCCTTTGTCTGGATCAACAGCCGCTTGGCACGTTCCAGGCGCAGGCGCGTGTATACGTGGCCTGGAGAGCTCATCCCATTTTTGGCAAAGAGGCGCTCCAGCTGCCTGCGTGACAGGCCGACCGAGGCCGCTAGGTCATGGATGGGGATCATGCTGTCTATATGGTTCTCCATCGTGATGAGCACCGCCCTGAGGCGAGGATCGTCACATTCGATGGACAGAGGTCTGCGCGGCTGGATATCCAACGCAGTCCTCGCCTTGTCGATCTGCAGCACATCGAGCGCGTTTCTTTCGGCCTCCTTGCTGATATGGCGCCGGACGATCGACGCGGCCATGTCGGCCGCACTGCTGCCGCCGGCGCAGGAACCCCTGCTGCGATCCAGGTTGAATATCCGGTCGGCCCTTACCTCGTGGTCCGGGAAACGCTCGCGGAAAGCCGGGTAATGAAGCCAGCTGACGCAAGTCCGATGGTTTTTCATCAGGCCGGCTTCGGCGAGAATGAACGTCCCGGTGCAGACCCCGATCAACGGAACCTTCTTGGCCGCGGATTTCTTAAGGTAGCTGTTGGTTTCCACGCAGAACTGAGCCGGTTAGGCGCATAATTTCCATTGAGAATTGAGCCATGTGAACCTTCCCCCAACGCGGAGAGCGACGGGGGCAACGGAGTGATCCACATGGGACTTTTAAACATCATCCGTCGGATGGCGCTGCGTGAGAAGCTGTCGGTGCGCGAGATCAGCCGGCGGACTGGACTGTCGCGCAACACGATCGCGAAGTATCTGAGCGCGGGTACGATCGAGCCGACGTTCACGGTACCGGAACGACCGAGCAAGCTTGATCCGTTCGCCGACAAACTCTCTGGCTGGCTGAAGACCGAGGCCGGAAGGTCACGCAAACAGCGCCGGACGCTAAAGCAGCTTCATGCCGATCTGACGGCTCTGGGATTTACCGGCTCCTATGGCCGTGTCGCCGCCTTCGCCCGTGAGTGGCGGGTTGAGCAGCAGACGGCGGGTCGCGGCATATTCGTTCCGCTGTCTTTCCGCGCTGGCGAGGCATTCCAATTCGATTGGAGCGAAGATTATGCCGTGATCGGCGGCGAGCGCACGAAGCTGCAGGTGGCGCACATCAAACTATCGCACAGTCGGGCGTTTCTGGTCAGAGCTTACCTGCTGCAGACGCACGAGATGCTCTTCGATGCTCATTGGCACGGCTTCCGGGTGTTCGGCGGTGTGCCTGGCCGTGGCATTTACGACAACATGAAGACCGCAGTTGATCGTGTTGGCCGCGGCAAGGAGCGGCAAGTCAATGTCCGCTTCCAGGCAATGACAAACCACTACGTCTTTGCGCCCGAGTTCTGCAATCCCGCCGCAGGCTGGGAGAAGGGACAGGTAGAGAAGAACGTTCAGGATGCCCGACCACGTTTGTGGCAACAGATGCCGGACTTTCTCGATCTGCCGGCGTTGAACGCCTGGCTAGAGCAGCATTGCCAGGACTTATGGCGCGAGACACCGCATGGCACTTTGCCCGGCACGATTGCCGATATTTGGGCCGCCGAGCAGGCTGCGTTGATGGCGTTACCTGCAGCTTTCGACGGCTTCGTCGAACAGAGCAAGCGCGTCTCCCCCACCTGCCTGATCACCTTCGAGCGGAACCGCTACAGCGTGCCTGCGTCTTTTGCAAACCGACCTGTCAGCCTGCGGATCTATCCCGAGCGGCTGGTCGTTGCGGCCGAGGGCAATATCCTCTGCGAACATCCGCGGATCATAGAACGCAGCCACGACAAACCGCCGCGAACGATTTACGACTGGCGGCATTACCTTGCGGTCATCCAACGCAAGCCCGGTGCTCTACGCAATGGCGCACCCTTCCTGGAACTGCCACCCGCCCTACGCAAATTGCAGGACCAGATGCTTCGCCGCCCCGGCGGCGATCGTGAGATGGTCGACATTCTCGCACTCGTTCTTCATCACGATGAGCAGATCGTTGTCAGGGCTGTGGAACTGGCTCTGGATCAAGGCGTCGCGACCAAGACGAATGTGCTGAACCTGCTGCATCGCCTGATTGACGGCAAAACCATCGACGGTCCCGACATAGACACGCCACAGGCGCTGACCTTGCTACGTGAACCCAAGGCCAATGTGGAACGCTACGATGGCTTGCGGGTCCGGATCGTGGGAGGTCGCCATGCGTCATGATCCCGCCAGCGCCGCCGTCGTCATCATGCTGCGTAGCCTGAAGATGTATGGCATGGCCCAAGCCGTCACGGACCTGATCGAGCAAGGAGCTCCAGCCTTCGATGCGGCCGTGCCGATCCTGTCCCAGTTGCTAAAAGCCGAGATGGCCGAGCGCGAGGTCCGCTCGATTGCCTATCATATGAAGGCTGCGCGCTTCCCTGCCTACAAGGACATCTCCGGATACGACTTCGCCGCCAGCGAAATCAACGAGGCGACGGTGCGCCAACTGCATCGATGCGAGTTCATGGACGATGCGCATAACATTGTACTCGTCGGTGGGCCGGGCACAGGAAAGACCCATATCGCGACTGCCCTCGGTGTTCAGGCTATCGAGCATCACCGCCGAAAAGTCCGCTTCTTCTCGACTATCGAATTGGTCAATGCGCTCGAGCAGGAGAAGACAAAGGGCAAGGCAGGCCAGATTGCCGAGACGCTGGTCCGCCTCGATCTGCTGATCCTCGATGAGCTTGGATACCTTCCATTCAGCGCCTCAGGCGGAGCGCTGCTCTTCCACCTGCTGAGCAAGCTTTACGAGCGCACCAGCGTCATCATCACCACTAACCTCAGCTTTAGCGAATGGGCCACGGTCTTCGGCGACGCCAAGATGACCACCGCTCTGCTCGACCGACTGACCCACCGTTGCCATATCCTCGAAACTGGAAATGACAGCTTTCGCTTCAAAGCCAGCTCGGCCGCCGCGGCACAGAAGAGAGGAGAAAAGGCCAATGCCTTGACCAAAGCCTGATCAGAAAACCATACTCAGAAGTGGCTCACTTCTCGGTGGAAAAACCGGCTCAGCTCTGCGTGGAAACCAACATCCGACGCATGGGTGGAGCGAAAGACGCCATGCTTGTCGCTATAGAAGGCCAGTTTGGAGAATCTAACCCAAGCGCATCATGCCGGCGTTCAGGGTAGGGGATCACACCTCTTCCTGCAAATGCGCCATAAACACTTCGGTTGGCGTTTTGTAGCCGAGGCATTTTCGTGGCTGGTCATTGAGATGGCGCGCGAGTTGGATCAGGTCACGCTGCGACACAATTCTGAGATCGGTATCACCTGGCATGAAGCGGCGAATGCGCTTGTTGGCGTTTTCAACCGCACCTTTCTGCCAGGGTGCGCTGGGATCACAGAACCAGCTGCGTGCGCCGATACCGTCTTCCAAAGCCCTGAATCCGGCAAACTCCGTGCCGCGGTCGAAGGTGAAGCTCTGGCGAGCAAAGGCTGGCAGCGGAGAGAATGTTTCGATGATCTTGTCCATGATTGGACGTGAGTGCCGGCTTTGGTTCTTGACCATCACCGTATAGCGGCTCTTCCGTTCAACAAGGGAGGTGATGTTGGCATGGCCGAGTTCGCGCTCGAAGATCAAAAGGTCGCCCTCCCAATGGCCGAACTTGGAGCGATCTCCAATAAAATCAGGGCGTTGCGATATTCTGTGACTGGCCGGAAACACGCTGTTTCGCGGCTTCCTCGACCCACGTGGACGACGCTTGCGGCGCGCCTCGGGCAGATACCGATAAAGGCCCAGGCCGTAGTCTTCCTTGCCGTAGATGAAGCGGTAGATCGTTTCGGCGCAGATGCGGACCAGGCTGAGTCCATCAGCCAGCAGACGGCCGGCGATCTGTTCCGGCGACCAATAAGCCTCCAGTTTCTCGATGACCATACTTCGCAGATGCGGATTGCGCCGCAGCTTCCTCAAGCGCCGGCGCCGTTCCTTGGAAATGTCATCGGCAACCGTCGAGAAGTAGCCGCTGTATTCGGGTAGCTCCTGATCATGAAACGTGTTGCGCCTGATCTCGCGATAGATGGTCGAGCGGTGACGACCGAGCTGGCGGGCCATCTCGTTGATCGGAACCTTGCGCTCGACCAGGTGATGAAGACGCCGTCGATCGGCGAGGGTTAGTTGCTGATAGCAGCGGGACATGCCAAAATCTCCAAAGTTAAGCCATTGAATTCATTGGCATGTCGCACTTGGAAATAGAATGTACCCCTCTACAAACGATGTCAAAGCTGAATAGGGCTGCGACGCTATCAGCCAGTTAGAAACGCGACACTGGCTCTGATGATCAGCCCCCGATCCGGCCGGCTGGGCCGGGTTGAAAGGGCGGAGCGGGGGCGGGTGAGGGACACCCCCTTCGGCTTTAGCTTTGAGACTATGCACACCCGTTCATTCCGCCGCTTCCATCCGAGCCAGTGCCTTCTGCCTTTTGGCAATGACTTCCGGATCGTTCATGTAATCCGTCCGCCGACCGGGCTTGCGACCGCGCTTCTGATAGCCATTGCTCGTGCTGCCATCCGGTATCCCAAACATATGATCCGCCTGACCAGTGCGGCGAGGGCCGCTCCTGCTACGTTGCTGTTGGCGCCCAGCCTGCAACTCGGCGACGATCGACAGCACGTCGTCCAAACGCTTGTTCTCAACGACTTCGGATCGATGCACCGATCGCAACTTGTCGAAGGTTCTGTAGGGCAGGGCAAAGCTCTCGTGCATGATCTCGAGCCGTCCATCCGGATAATCACAGACCACGACCTTCTGGCCCGCCAAGGGTCTGGATATCTCAGTCGGATCGAGAATGAACAGCACCTTGTCGTAGCGCAGCGTCAATGACTGCGACAAGGTACGGACTTCCTTGCGGCACATGGCGCCATCGAGGTTCTCATGGTCGGCCAGCGCTCGGTGCATGTCCTTCGGATTGCGCGGCGGTTTACCAAAGCGACGATTGAAGTCGGCCATGAACTCAGGCGCATAGGCATTGGCAGCCTCGATCGTGTTGATGCCGCGAAGCCGCATCTCCTTCACCAGACGATCTTGCAATGTCTGATTGGCGCGCTCCACACGGCCTTTGGCCTGCGGGGTGTTGGCACAGATAATGTCGATGTTCAGCTCATAAAGCGCCCGACCGAACTGTGTCAGGCCGCTTGTCCGGTCTGTCTCCGACGCATGGGTGGAGCGAAAGACGCCATGCTTGTCGCTGTAGAAGGCCAGTGGCTTACCCCATTGCTGCAGATAGGCCTTGGTCGCATGCAGGTAGTCGAACGTATTCTCCGATCCGGCAAACCGTAGATGCAAGAGCTTGCCGGTGGCATCGTCGATATAGACGAGCAGGGCGCATTTGGGCCCGCGGTTCTCGAACCACCAGTGATGCGAACCGTCGATCTGCACCAGCTCGCCAAAGCAGTCACGTCGGCCGCGTGGCTGGAAAACCCGCTTCTTGCGCTCGCGACGCGAGATCCAGATGCCGGCCTCGGTCATCCATTGCCGCAGCGTTTCCTTGGCCACCGCGATCCCGTGCAGCTCGATCAGCTTCTCGCGTGCCAACGTCGGACCGAAATCAACATAACGTTCGCGGATGAGGTCCAGCGCCGCATTGCGAAACTCTTCGCTGTGGCGTCGATTGCTGGGCTGCGCTCGCTTCTTCGAAACCAGGCCGGCCGCACCTGAATGGTCATAGGCCTGTAGCAGCCTGTGCACCTGACTTCGGCTGAGCCCAAGCAACTCGGCCGCCTGGACAACGCCCAGGCGCTGATCACGGATCTTCTGAATGACTTCGAGGCGATGCAATTCTTTCTGCGACATGGTGATCACAAAGGACATGACGACTCCGACCGCTCATGGTCTCAACCAGGCTGAAGGTCGTCATCCTTGCTCCCAACGTTGGCATTGACCAGCGCATCGAGAGGCGAGACTGTCGCATCTCTAACTGGCCCAACTGTCGCATTACTAAATAGCCCCTACAAACGAAGATCAGATAATCTATCTTATGGAACTGACCGATACTCTTGGAAAGCTGGCCTCTCGATCCCTTGGGCAGTCCGGCATCCGCACATCACTCCGCGGCCGCCAGGGGCTCGCTGCAGCGTTCATAGATTCTCTGGCTGATTTCGGCAGGCTGTCCTGTGCCGTCCATGACCGTGAGAAGCGACTTCATCGCCGTCCATCGTGCCTTGATCGAGTCGATGCGTTGAGATGACTTTTCTTCGTGCTTGAGGCTGTCGCCGTCTCTTGCGCGAAGCCGTTGCAAAAGCGCCTCCGTCGGAACCTCGAGATAGAATGAAAAGTCCGGGCGCGTCACGCCGCCATTGATCTCGATCAGAAAATTGGGATCGACGCCACGATGCGTGAAGACGGCAAAGGTCGCGAGAACATATCGGTCCGAGATCACGACGGCGTCGCGCTCCAATGCCGGATCGATGACTTCCATCACATGGCGATGCCGGTCGGCGGCTGCAAACAGAGAAAGAATGCGGGCTTTTTCGGCGCTGCCGCCGTGATCGTGGAAGTGCTCGACAATCGGCGCGTCGCGGTACCAATCCGTCGGCTGCCGGGTCAGAACGACCTCTCGCCCGGCATCCGCAAAACGCTGCGCCAACCGTTCGATCTGGGTGGATTTGCCTGAACCATCGAAGCCATCGATCGTGATGAACAGGCCGCGATTGACCCGCTTGGGACGAAACACCTTGGCGATGCGCGATGCGTCGAGACTGCTAACTGGAATCATGGGTTCTGCTCTCTCGAAAATTGCTCTTTGATCTGAAAGTTGCAGCCGCTGGCCGTTGCGAGCCGGAAATACCTCCCCTGCCCTCCGGTAGCGGCCGGGGTAACAATTCATGGCACGCCTTGAGACCTCAACAACTGAGATATTTCTCAATATTTACATTTTGGCTTCAGAGTCAACCTCGCGGCAACGTCTGGCGGCGGCGATTTCCTCGCCAGGACGAACAGAAGCGCATCACCGATCAGACCGAATAGGACAGAAATTATTACAAATTACACTTCAAAAACAACTACATATATATGGATTTTGAGCTTTCCTGTCGAAGGATGCCAAAAGCTGTTGCGCGCCGCGAATGCCTACTGTATCAATTTTGCGATATATCTACAAACAAGGATGAATTGATTGTCCGCGGCTGCCCTTCCGCATCGTGGCGCTCACGCCGGTCTCCGCTGTGAGTCTCGATGGAAGGTGGTTTTCACAAAATACCGTCGGTCGCTTTTCGGGAAGCGCTTCTTCAGAATTCGCCCAGCATTTCAGAGCCAGTACGAGGTTAACTTGCCATGGATTTGATCCAAAACAGCATCAGTCTTCTGGGCGGCCATGTCCGCGTTGATCAGTCGTTCATTGACGGCCAGATCTATTTCCGAAAGGGTGATGTCGCGATCGCCGCCGGTACGCTTATCGAGGGAATAGGCAACAAGTTTTCCGACCTTGACATGTATGTCTTCACGGAAGAGCGGCGCTCCTGTGAAGAAATCGCTTACCGTCAGCACCACCGCGTGCTGAGCGTCGACAGAGACATCCTGAGCGAGACTTCGCGCGGCAAACAGGTCTTCCTCATCCACACCGTGGTGCCGAACTCGGGCGTCAAGATCGATGTCGAATTCGATACATTCGCCGAGGTCGAGGCGCTCTTTGATCAGGTCAAATCGATCTACGACTACGCTTGCAACAATCTCGTCCTGCTGACCAAGGTGCTCACCGTGCGGCAGCAGAACCTTATTCACCGACTGTTCAATTGCCTGGTCCTGCGTAACGAACCGCGCTTCCATGAATTGCTGGGAGGGATATCGCGCTGGCAATATTGCTATGTCGCATACCGGTGGTTTGCATCGGATTTCTCCGTTCTGCTGGACCTGATGGGCGCCTGGGACAAACAGGAAATCGACCGCTCAGTCGATCTGGCGCGCGAAAATCTCATTCAGCAGATGTCGGCCTACCTCCACCTTGTGGGGTCAACCAATCTGCGGAGGAAATGGCTGCTGACCTATCTCCATCAACTGCCCGTTCCGGACGCTATTCGTTTTCGCTTCCTGAACCTGTTCTACATGACCGGCGTTACGGACCGCCGCTCGAAGGAGCAGTTTGTCTTCAACACTCTGGATCTGATCGACGAAATCCAGGAGGCATCGAGGGAGAAGCTGCTCGACAACGCCTATTTCCCGTCCGGGCGCGCGGCGCTTGATACGCTGCACGCCAACTGTTTCGGTTCGGCTGCCACCTCCGACTACGCGGAGACGGAATACAGATATCGCTCGCGGGTCTACGAGGAAGGCGTGAGACCGACCCGGTTGCTTCTGACGGATGGTATCTAGAACGCGGGTGACCAAGATGTCCTCGCTTGACCAGACACGCAATGACCGGCTGCCCCTGATCGGCCTGACCTGCTGCACCAAGCACGTCCTTGGATCGGATTTCCACGCGGTGCTTGATCGCTACGTTGCCGTCGTCGCGGGGTTTCTTGAGGCGGTCCCGATCCTCATCCCGGTCGGCGCCGGAAAGGCCCAACTCGAAAACCTGGTTGCACGCCTGGACGGCGTGTTCGTTACCGGCGCGCCGACCATGCTGGATCCCTCGCTTTACGGAGAGGCCGGCGATCCCGCCTACAAATACGATCCGCAGCGGGATGTTACGACACAAGCGCTCATCCCGCTGGCGATTGCCATGGGTGTTCCGGTGCTGGCAATCTGCCGCGGCATTCAGGATATGAATGCCGCCTTCGGCGGATCGCTTCATCAGGCGATCCACCGTGTGCCTGGTCGGCTGGACCATCGTGCGCCATCAGAGGTTTCAACGCGAGCCGAGAAATTTGTTCCCGCGCATACCCTGCGCTGTGTGGAGAACACGCTTTTGGAGACGCTTGCCAGGGAATGCGGGCTCGATCCTCTGGCAGTGCCGGTCAACTCTCTCCATGTGCAAGCCATCAAGGATCTCGGGTCAGGCTTGGTGGTGGAGGCGATCGCGTCTGATGGTACGATCGAGGCGGTGCGCGTGGGCACGGCATCGACCTTCGCCTACGGCGTGCAATGGCACGCAGAGTGGGAGCCGGACGAGACGAATTTCAACGGCGCTGTGCTTCGCGCGTTTCAAAACGCTTGCCTGACGCGGGCAAACCCCCGGTCCGGCGTACCCACCGACGTCCGCTAGATCGGTCGAACGCCAAGCCGAACTTTCGACTTTGGGCTATTCCGGGCGAAAATCCCCCCTTCACCAAAGCGTCTAAAGTGATGCCGACGCAGCAGATGTCTGCGAAATCGCGGCAGATCCTGCCGTTTCGGCAATGATCAGCCGGGCCAATCGCCGTATGCCTTCTCTTGCAAGCTCGGGTGCGCAGGATGAAAAGCAAAGGCGCAGCGTGTTGCCGCCTGTGCCATCGGCATGGAAGGGGCGGCCTGGGACGAAGGCGACGCGCTCTTGCGTAATGGCCTTGGCAAGCAGCGCCTTGGTATCGATGCCTTCGGGCAAGGTCAGCCAAACGAACATTCCACCCTCCGGCTTTCGCCAGGTCACGTTGCCCGGCATATGATCTTCGAGCGCTTCGATCAGGTTGTCACGCCTCTGCCTGTAGACTTCCCGCGAGGTGTTCACGCTCGCTTCAAATGCCTCGTCCGCAACGCGGTGCATCACCATCTGGTTGATGGTCGAGCTGTTCAGATCGCTGGACTGTTTCAGCAACGTGAGCTTGTTGATCAGTTGGCTGGCTGCGCAGATCCAGCCAATGCGCATACCGGGGGTCATCGTCTTGGAAAAACTGCCGCAATAGACAACCAGCGATGTTTCGATCGAGCCGGATTCCGCGATATCGAGCTGCATGATGGTCGGCAGCGGGTCGCCTTCGTAGCGCAGCGACGTATAGGCTCCGTCTTCTATCAGAGGCGCATCGTTTGCACGCGCAAGGGCAATGAGGCGTTTCCGCGCCATCACATCCATCGTTTCGCCTGTTGGATTGGAGAAATCCGGATTGGCGTAGATGAATTTCAAAGGTCGGGTTTTGTCGGTGTCCGGGCGCGCCATGCTTAGGCCGCCGCCATCGAAAAAACGGTAGTCGGGCTCGTAGGCGTTGAATATCTGCAGCGCGCCAAGATAGCTCGGCTTCGCGACAGCGAGCGGATCGCCCTTTTCCAGAAACAGGCGAGAAAGAAATTCGATGGCCTGCTGGGCGCCGGACGTGATCAGGATGTTTTCCCAGCTGCAGACGACGTTCTGGCGGCGCATGAAATCGGCAATCCAGCGCCGCAGCGGCAAATATCCTTCGCTCGCACAATATTGAAGCGCGGTCGTCGGGCTGTCCTCGAGAGACTTCCGATAGCCATCGCGAAACTGCGGCAAGGCGAAGAGATTTGCGTCGGGGAATCCTCCCGCAAAGGAAATGATCTCCGGATTGTCGAGCAGCGCGAAGAGATCGCGAATCTCCGAAGCGTTTATGTTTTTGGCCCGGTTCGCGAACCGCCGCTCCCAGGGTCGTCTTTCCAAGTCCATCAAAGGCTGTATCTGCATGGCTTCAACCTGAATCAACACGTACGGGCTAGGGAAATTTGCTTCGTGGTCACGTAGCGAACGATTGAATCGATGGCGTCCTCACAGGACCTGATGCTGCGGACGATCCCGCCGAAGGGCGAGTGGATTTCGCTGTAGGAAGGCAGATCCGGCTTGGCCGGACGCGCATTGATATGGCACTGGACAAATTCATTACGGAAAACCTGGCCGACCGAACCGCAGTCAATATCCGCGCCATAGGGGAATAGGAACCAGCCGAACATCTCGGTCCGGCTGCGGCCATTGTCGATCTTGGCGACCTCGCCCAGTGCGCAGCGCAGATCCCCATGGTGGAGATTGACGCCCGTTTTCAGCTCGAACGCCTCGGCAATGTAGGCGCCGCCGATACGGCCCGCGAACTCGAGGAAAAATGGCTGGCCGTCTGCATCGACGATCATCTCAAGATGAAAGCCGCCGTCGCGATAATCGAGCGCCCGGGCAATGTCTGTCACCGCCGCACCCGCCCAATCCGGATTGTCCACCTGCGTTGATCCGAGCGCCGAGCCCGAGGCGAAGGAGAAGCAGGTATTCACATATTTCGACGCCTGCAGCAGGATCAGCTCGCCGCCACTCAACAGTCCGTCGAGATGGAAAATGTCCCCCGGCACGAATTCCTCGACCAGCCAGTCGCGTTCGTCAAGGCTCTCAACCCGCTTGTCCAGTTCGGCGCGCGGCCCGATCCAGATGCCATTGCTGGCAGCATCGAGGCGTGGCTTGAGCACGAGTTTCTGATCGCGCGGCAACGAGCCATTCATGCGCTTGTACTTGGCAAGCGCCCAAAAATCAGGTTGCCTCACGTTCGATTGATGTGCCGCCATTCGCATCGTCAGCTTGTCACGGATGGGAAGGACTTTTGCGACTGAATCGCCCGGAATGTTGAACCGTTCTCGGATCCGGGCGGCAAGGATCAGGTCGCGCTCTCCACGGGCGATCAGGTAGTCGCAATTCGCGCAGGCCTCTTCGATATGGGCCGGCAGAGCATCCGCATCGAGATCCGACAGTTTCGCGGGGAAAAGCGTGGCGTTGGTCGGCGATATCTCGTTGAGGAACTGACCGATATAGGTCACGTCATGACGCTGGTGGTCGATGACCTCCTCATACCGGATGCGTCTCGGATCAGCCCGGTTTAGAATGACAATCCTGGTCAAGGCATACTCCTATCCTTCAAAACCACGCTGCACCGAACTCACAAGGGCGCCGCCGGCAGGTCGCCCTGCGTCTCGACCTTTTGGCTGAACGCGCCAACCGGTGTGAAAGCGTCAAACGGAGGAATGACGCTCATTCATGCGATTCATTTTCGCTCCTTGCCTGGCGAAGCGCAGCACGGTCGCTGCTAGCCCAGTCTACGAGGTAAATTCCCGCCGCGATGACGGCGATGCCGGCGCCCCACAAGGCATACTGGAGGTTCACGTCTTCCAGGCCGGTGACTGCCGGCATCGAAAACACCACCAGCCCGAAGGCGCTCGTGACCGCTTGCGTATGGGTGCGTACCCGGCCGATCGACTCCATGTCGGCCAGCTCGATCATCCGCCCGTCACACAGGATCTTTGAGAAGGAAAACGAAAAGCCCATGAGAAAATAGATGACCGCTATCGCAACCGGATAGGCGGTGGCCGAAATGCTGGCGGCAAGAAGCCCGAGAGCGACGATGGCCAGATATTCCACGCCATCCAGATTGAAACGCTGCAGGATTCTCGCTGCGAAAACCGCGGCCGAGATTCCTCCCACGGACCAAAGGGCGTCGATCAGTCCATATAGCCCGCTGCCGCCGTCCAGCTCACGCCGCACCAGCATCGGCAGCAGCACGTTCGACAGCTGCCCTACAGACGTGCTGAGCCCGATCAGCACGGCGAGTCGGCCCAGCTCCGGTTTCTGCAGGAAGAAACGGTAGCCTTCCGCCACCTGCGCCATGTAGCCTTTGCGCTTAGCGGATGGCGAATAGGCGTCCGGCAGCCCGAGCACGCAGATGACCACCAGGCCCGAAAGGATCAAACCAAGCGCGAAGGTGGCGTGGATCGGCAACCATATGAGCGCAAGCCCGCCAATGCCGGCGCCGGCGATCATCGAGCCTTGCCGCAATCCATTTGCAATCGCGTTGGTCCGCTTGATATCGCCTTGCCCGACAATCGACTTCTGGATCGCATCAAGTGCGCCACCCTGCAGAAGGCCTGCCGCCGCGATGCAGCAGGCAACGAAAAGGATCATGGCATAGCTGGGCTCGAAGCCAAGCAGATGGACCAGACCGGGCAGCGCCATGGCTCCGCCGAACAGCGCCTGCCCCAGCATTGCAAGGCGCTTCCGACTGCGGCGGTCGATCAGCGCGCCAACACCCGGGGCGAGCAATACGTTGATGAGGTGGCCGACCAGGAACGCTATGCCGATCAACGTGACCGACCCACCGACGATTGCCGATGACCAGCCCAGCGCGACCACCCAAAGACCTCGCGCCACACCGGCCAGCGTTACCGCCGCGAAATACAGGAAGAGCAGCGGCAAGGGTTCATCCTTTTTTTTAGATGCGTCGCAAAACTGATATATGACCGATTTGCAGCGCGCAATAGCTTTCAGCACCATTCCCGGATAAAAACTGTTTCAAGCGCACAAATAACTGTTTTTAATAGATAATTTGCAAAACCAAAGTCCTGATCACCCGATCGAGCTTCACCAGCCTAAACGACAGGCTACCAACGTCATATGGCTCGCGGATGTTGACTTTACCGGTGAAGTGTAAATATTGAGAAGCGTCTCAATTAATGAAGCCTCGAGGTGCGACATGGATGTTTCCTTATCCTCACAAGACACGTATTCCTTTTTGAATGGTGAGCTGCGCATAAGCCGCGATGAAGTGATGCAGCGATGTGCCCCGGCCGAGGGCGACATCGTCATCCTGTCGGGCACCTTGGTCGAGGGCATTGGCAGCAAGCATTCCGACCTCGACGCCTATGTCATCTGTGACCAGCTTCCTTCGGTCCGGCACACCGGCGATCACAGCTTCATCATCGAACAGAGTGGCGGGCTTCGCACTTTCGTCGACTACATCCGCGAGGATGGTTTCGCCATCGATGTGGAATATTACACACGCGCCGAGATCCAGGCGATGAAGGACGAGGTTCTCGGCCTCCATAGCCAGGCGCGCGAGCGCACAAAGACGCTGCGCAAGAAGCTGCCGCACGCCTATGAAGACGGCTTGCACAAGATGCAGGTCGGCATCGCGCTGACGGGCGGCGACGAATTCGCCGAGTTGTTCTCGGCGGATTTCTGGAAGCAGATGTCGTTCGTTCAATACCGGAACCGGACCGGCGGCTATCCCGAATTCAAGGATGTGATGGGGACCTGGGGCTCGGGCGACTTTGATACCAGCCTGCTGGTCTGCACGATGTTCCTGATGGATCAGGCCGCCGGGCTGTGCCATCTTGCCGGCAGTACCAATGGCAAGCCCAAATGGGTGATGCAGAACCTGAAGCGCCTGCCCGAGCCGCTGCGCCCTCTTGGTCAGGACATTATCGACTGGTACGGATCGGCCGGGCGCTCTGCCGAGGATCGCAAGGCAGCCGTGCTTTCAGCTTGCGATCTGGTTGCGCGGATCTACGAGGCGGACACGGCCCTGCTCGACGCCGACACCCGGAACTTCTATTCGGTTGAAGAGGCACTGCGTCTGACGCAGCAGGAATTCCTGACGGAGCCCTTCCACGATCCCCAGACGGTCCTTGAGTTCGAGTTCCGTCGCCTTCTGTTCAGCTCGGGCACGAGATCCGTCCGCGAGTTTCTAACCCAGAACGTCTGACCGACAGACCAGAACCTCATCGGCGCGATGGACACATCCGCGCCGGAGGTTCTTTCATTGCGAGACCCAAGAGATGTCTTCTGAAAACGAAGCGGAGCGACCCTGTCGGGACGGCCACAAGCTGGTCATGGGAATGTCAATCGACGACCTGATGACGCTCGATCCGGCTGAGGGTTATGAACGTACCGTTTCCGAGATTCTTGGGAACGTTTACGAACGTCTGGTTCGGCTCGACCGGGACGACCCGTCGAGGATCAAGCCGGAGGCGGCGGAGAGCTGGAGCATTTCACCGGACGGGTTGCGATTTCGGTTTCGCTTGCGCCCGAACTTGAAATTCTCTTCGGGCAACTCCGTCACTGCCGATGATGTCGCCTGGTCCCTCAAACGCGCGGTCACCTTCGCCAAAGGGCCTGCCGAAATCTTGCAGGAACTCGGCCTGACGCCCGAAAACGTCGGCGAAAAGGCGGTGGCGGAAGACGAGAGAACCTTCCGGCTTACGTTGGATACCGCGTTCGCGCCGAGTTTCGTTCTGAACTGCCTCACCTCCAATGCGGCGTCGATCGTCGACAGGAAGGCAATCGAACAGGCTTGCGGCGCGGACGCGGATGCACCGGCTTTCGGCAATGGCTGGCTGAAGGGAAACACCGCAGGGTCCGGCCCGTTCGCGGTTTCTGACTGGTGTCCGGGTCAGCCGGTCGTGCTGACGAGGAACAAATACTCCCGGCAACCGACTTCCCTCGCCGTCATCGAATATCGTCATATTCCGGATGGGGCGACACAACTCGACCTTCTCCTTGAAGGCAGGATCGACGTTGCCCGCAGCCTCGATTTCCGGCAGCTCGAGATCGCGCGGGAGAGTGGTGTTTGCCGCGTGTCAGGCGCACCCAAGGGGGCGATCCTCTTTATCAGCCTCAACCAATTGCATCCTCTCCTTTCCAAGCCGCAGGTCATCCGCGCCTTTAAGCATCTCGTCGACTACGAGAACATGCAGCAGCAGTGGCTGGAGGGTTCGGGACGCGTGCATCAGGGGTTCCTGCCGTTGGGAATGCTCGGCGACGAGGACAAAAACCGCTTCGCCTATGATCCGGAGAAAGCCAGGCATCTGCTGGAGGAGGCTGGCTTGGCAGACGGTTTCGAGATTTCCATGGACGTACACCAGTTTCCGACTGTCATGGGCGTCGCTTCCATCTTCCAGAAATCGCTGGCACTGGTGGGCGTGGAACTGACGTTGCTGCCCGACACCGGCAAATCTGTGCTCGGCAAATTTCGCGGCCGCAAGCACGATCTCTATTGCGGCCGCTGGGGTACGGATTATTGGGATCCCAATTCCAACGCCAAGGCCTTTCTCAAGAATACAGACAATGACTCCGAAAAGGAGGCGGGTATTCTCGCGTGGCGCAATGGCTGGTTCGCACCGGAGTTAAGCCGGATGGCGGACGACGCGCTTACGATCTCGGATCCCCACCTGAGGGCGGAACGCTACCGGCTTCTGCAGGACGAGGTTGCTTCCACCGGCCCTTACATTTTCATCTACCAGCAGGTCGAGTATGTCGCGACCCGCGACTGGTTCACGGCACTCTCAGTCGGCCCGACCTTCGGCAGCAACTATCTCTTCGACACTGCGGATGCGTGAACATCCCCGTTGATCAATCGCAAAACGGCTGAAACGCCCGTGCCCGCTTGATCGGCGTGTCGGTCGAATCCAGTTCAGGCTGGCGGTGTCAGCCCCAAAGAGACCCGGTCGGCGGCTCCATCACCGAGCCATTGTACTGAACCGCAATCTCCCGGTCCTCCGCGAGCAGAAGTGGCGCGTCGAGATCGACATAGCGGGCTCCTTGCGCAACAAGAAAGGCCGGCGCCATGGCAAGCGATGTGCCGAGCATGCAACCGACCATCAGGTCGAACCCCGCGTTCAGAGCCTCCCGTTTCAATTCCAGCGCCTCGGTCAGGCCGCCAGTCTTGTCGAGCTTTATGTTGACGGCGTCATATTTTCCGACGAGGTCCTTGAGAGAATGCCGGTCATGGCAGCTCTCATCTGCGCAGATCGGCAGGGGGCGAACGATTTCCCGCAATACCTCGTCCGCGCCGGCCGGCAATGGCTGTTCCACCAGGGCGACGCCCATGCTCACCAAATGTGGTGCAAGGTCGAGATATTGGTCGATTGTCCAGCCCTCATTGGCGTCGACAATCAACGTGGAATGGGGAGCCCCGGAGCGTATGGCTTCGATACGCTCCGCATCGCGATCGGAACCCAGCTTGATCTTGAGGAGAGGACGATGGGCGTTCTGCACGGCCGCGTCCCGCATGGAACCAGGCTCCCCCAGGGAGAGCGTGTAGGCGGTGCTCAACCGCGCCGGCGGCGGAAGCCCCGCAAGCTTCCAGACCGCCAAGCCGCTTCTCTTCGCCTCCAGATCCCAAAAGGCGCAATCGAGGGCATTGCGCGCCGCGCCGGCTGGAAGGCGCGAAAGAAGACCAATACGATCCAGCCCGTTGGAAAGATCTTCCGCAAGCGACCGGATAGTTTCGATCACGCCTTCGACGGTCTCGCCATAACGCTGATAAGGCACACATTCACCGCGTCCGCAAAACGCGCCATCGTGGAGCTCTACGGTGACAACACGGATTTCCGTGCGCGAGCCTCGCGATATCGTAAAAGTTCCGGCAACCCGAAAACGCTCTTCGGCAACACGAAGGAGCAGACGGGTCATGGCGCCCCCGATGTCGCGATATCTCGACCAGCGAGAGAATAGGATTCCAAGCCCTCAACTGCCATATCAAGATCCTTTTCGGATCCTGCCGCGCGAAAGCCCGGCAGGAGGTGATGTGCGTCTGTATCAACCGTAATCGTGTTTTCATGCGAAGGCAAAAGCTGTGCCCTCGCAATGCTCAATTCAGCGGTTTATCCGGGCCACGACGGAACGCGACGGCCTGATTGTTCCGTTCATGGATGACCGAGCGCAGTATGTTGTTGCTGAACCCTTCCCGGACGATGCTGCGGGCCATGATCGGGATCAGGTTGCGGCGAGCCTTGCTGAACGTCTTTCCGAGATCGTCGAATGTCGCGCCCTGATGGCCAATGCCCGGGCACAGGATCAGGTTCTGGTCCAGGGCTTCTATCAGGCCTTCAAGCTGTTGAAGCTCGCGGGTGGCGCCGAGCACCGCGCCGATCACTTTCTGCTGCCGGCGCTCATTGTAAGCGTTGATCTCCTCAACCAGATATGCCGCCACGCTCTGGTCCCGGTCCTTCAGGATCGCCGTCTGAATCGGCTGCCCTTCGCTGTTCGATGACATGACGACAACGAAGACGCCTTTGCCGTGTTCTGCCGCCCTATCGAAAATTGGATTGAGGGCACCGAAGCCGAGATAGGCCGTCACAGTGAGCGCGTCGGCATTGTAGTAGCTGGACGGACCGAGATAAGCTTCGGCATAGCCGGCGGAGCTTGTATCAATATCGCCGCGCTTGGCGTCGACGATGACCAGATACCCGCGATCATGCGCCATATCGATGAGCCGTTTCAGCTCGATCAGACCGTCCGGGCCAAAGCGCTCGAAATAGCTGACCTGGGGCTTTACGACCGAGACCAAGCCTTGGGTGGAATCCAGCAGGCGTTCGTAGAAAGTCCGCAGTCCCGCCTTGTCGTTCGTCAATCCGGCCGCGGTCAGAAGGCCGGGCGCAGGATCGATACCGAGACAGAACGGTGATATGTCGTCGCCGATACGTTGAAATGCTGCTTCAAAGCTCACTCAAATATCCCTTTTGTTTGTTGTGACGCGTCTCGCGTCTGATATTGGCTAAACTGGTAGAGTTTGGCCTTCCTTGCAGTCTATCGTGGAGACCAGCTCCCGGATTTGGGCCGCGACAATCCTCGCGTCGGGGTGCGCGCCGGGCATATGCCGGGCGACGCTGACCAACGCAGGCCCCTCTTGCAATCCTGCGAAGATGGCCTTGCCGGTGGCCGACACGAAACGATCGACAAGCTCCGCCTTCGCCTCGATGGTTGCGTCGGTTGCGACCGCGCACATCCCGGGAAGGCGCAAGCCGAAGGCCGCGACATCGAGTTCCGTCAGGGGAAACTCTCCAAGGCTTTCGAGTATGTGAAGTTCGTTCGTGCGGTAAACACTTACAACGTCAACTTCGTCTCGAAGGAACGCGCCGATTTTGTCACCCGGATCCACATCGATAAATTGTATGCGATTGTAATCTACCTGATTGCTCTCGCAGAAACGCTTCAGAAACGCGGTGCCCGTTTCGCCGCTCAGCTTTGCGACCCTTTTCCCCTCAAGATGCTCCGGTTGCGAGACAGGCCGCTGGCTGCGGGAAACCAGGCAAACCGGGGCGGCTGCCTGGTAACACGACAGGATCTTGATCGGCGCGCCGCCTTCGATTGCGGCCAACGCAAAGGTGCACGGCAGGATCAGTATATCGAGTTCTCCGCGATACAGGGCATCGAGGGCTGCGGGCGATCCCGTTCCTTCGCGGAAGATGACGTCCAGCTTTTCCTTCGCATAAAAGCCGGTCCATTTGGCGAAGTAGAAAAATGCGTATTCTGCTTTCGTCTTCCAGCTGAAGCCGACGCGCAACGTCTCTCCGGCACGAGGACGTCGGAGCGGGGGTTCTCCGGAAGCCATTGCCAGGATGTCGAAAAACCGTTCGAGGCAAACTCTCTTTTCCATCGGTTGAACTCCATCGACATCGCTCGGAGAGCCTGACGCAGTCTCTTTTGGGAGGCTATAACAGATATAGAATTCGCGATAAATACAAATAATGATACCACATCCATTTAGGTGGATACGTTTTGAAGCTGTCAACAATTATTTGTCAGCCCATGTCGTCGAAAGGGTTCTGTCCGCAAAAAGCCGGCATGCGCGCAGGGATGGCAGGAACATCGGGCAAATACCCAATATCATCACGCTGGCCCGCCTCTCCGAGAGTGTGCTGTCGGTGATCGTCGAGGGATCTGCCGGGTCAACGAAGCCATTCCGGGCCGCATTTGCGATCGGGGCACAAATATGGAATCATATTATTTGTGAGACATTCGCGTTGCCAGTCCGTTAGGGATCGCTATAACGCGGCCCAGCCCCGGACTTCCAAACCACTCCTGCACCACGGTCAACGATGAAGAATTCGAACTTAACTGCCGAAACGATCCAGGTTCGCGACATAGGCGCCCGACTCCATGCCTATCGCGTGGGTCGCGGCCTGTCGCCCGAGGATCTCGCTTCCCAGCTGGGAATCTCGCGGGCGGCCCTCTACCGGGCCGAAAAGGGCGAAATTTTCAAAATCGATACACTGACCAAGATCACAACCGTCCTCGGCGTATCTCTTCCGAGCTTGCTGGGTATCGGAATGGAATATGTCGATACCGCGGTCGCCTTTTTCGAACGGATGCGGCAACTCGAAGAAGAAAGCGAGCAGATCATCGGCTTTTTCGGTCCGATTTCATATCTGCTGACGTCGGCTGCGTATGACGAGATGCTGGAGGAGGTTCTCCGGGATTCCGACACCGACGACAAGGCAACAATGGACGCCATCGAGAGATTGCTCGAAATCCTGAAGCAGCGGAAAGCGGCTTATCAACGGCGACGCCCACTGCTGGTCAATCTTATTGCCTCTTCGGACCTTGAGCGTTTTCTCCTGCACGGCCTGATCGGCCGTCACGACCTGCCGGACGAAATCCAGATCAGACGCCGTGTCCTCGCCAAGCAGGAAACACTGCATATCCTGGAACTGCTGCGCGCGCAGCCGATCGGCGTGCAGATATGCATCATCCCGCAGACCGTACCTTCGACAACCTTCCAGATTTTCCGGCAGTCGACCCGATCCGTGCTGGCCATCAGTCCGTTTCGTTTGGGCGAACAGCCGAATGTCCGTGTCGGCGTAGGCTTCATAACGTCCTCCGCCGAAGCAATCTCCCTGCACGAGAACATTGCCAAAACCCTGTGGGAACAATCCCTGAAGGGCAACGATGCGGCCGACTACCTGGTCAAGCTGATCGAGAAATACGGCGTGGAGTGAATATGCCCCGCCCGAAGCCAGGCGGCACCTCTCGATGCCCGTTGCGGCTTATCGCCGGCAGCAGAGGCAGCTCGATCGTCTTTCTTCACAAGGCGGGCATGATGGCCAGATGCAATCCCAATGCGATCAACAGGCATCCGGCGAATGCCCGCACGAGACGCTGCCGGCCAGTGGATCGGTGAAGACCCCGCCGCACAACGTCCGCCAGCAAAGCGCACAAGACGTCGGACGAGGAAAAGATCACGTTGGCAATACATCCCAGGACGAGAAGCTGAAGCCAAAGCTCCTGGCCACCTTCAATGCGGGTAAACTGGGGAAGAAAGGCAATATAGAACAACGCGGTTTTCGGATTGAGGATCTCCACCACCATGCCCTCGAACAAGGCCTGGGTCTCATTGGCCGAGCTGGCCGAAGGCGCATCCGCCGCCACCTCTTCGACGCGCCGGAACAGGCCAAAGCCAAGCCAGATCAAATAGGCGGCTCCGGCTATTTTCATGCCGATATAAACGCTCGGGAAAAAATGCAGCAGCACGGTGATGCCAAATGCGGCGGCAAGCACGTGAAAATATGTGCCAAGATGAATGCCGAACGAGGTCATCAGGCCATACCGACGCCCACGCGCGGCGGTTTGCGCCGCGACAAACAACATGGCCGGCCCCGGCACATAGCCATACAAGGTTGCCGTTACCAGGAAGGTCAGAAGAAGTTCTGTCGATGGCACGGTAGCGCTCACTCATTGTCGGACCACGCGGCACTTCTCACTGCGGGCCCCGCATCCTGAACGCAATCGGGCAGAGAGCGCACATCGGATGAGAAGCCCAAGCGCAATTAGGCGGCATCAGGTTTCCGGAACACAAAGACGTGGTTCCCGGAATTATCGGGAAGTGGTTCGCCTGCAGGCCACGCCCTCGCCTCATAGATCATCTCGAATCCCGCCTGTCGCAGCTGCGACAGGAAATGCTGGCGGCACACCTTGAACTCCACTTCGCCGCGGATGGCGAGGCTTACGTTCTCCTCGATAAGACGGATTATGCGATCGGAAATATTCGGCCTGCGCCGCCTGGTGTCATCACGGGCGGCCGCATAAAACTGGACCACCGCCGTGTTGTACGGCTCTGTCAGTGGCGCATCGAAATAGGGCACGATGTTTTCCGCAAATACCGCCCTTCCCCCCGGTTTGAGGGCTCCGAACAACTGCCTTGCAAAAGCCGGCTGCAGCGAATGCTCAATGTGATGATAGGCAGACGACAACAGCAACAGGTCGTATTCCTTCCCTGTCTTCAGGAAATCGGTGACATCCGCAACTTGAAAGGCTGCATTTTCAAATATGCCGAAACGCTGCCGCGCGAACGCAATGTTCCGCGCGTCGATATCCACGCCTGTTACCGTTTTTATGTTGGGATGAGAAATGACCCCGAGGAGCGACATGCCCGTTCCGCAGCACAGATCGGCGATTTCCGCTTCCGCGATCGTATCGAGCTCCGCCTGCGCGCGCTCCCAGAACGCTCCAAAAAGCGCCATTTCATCCGGCCTTGACCACTCCTCCATTTCATAATTTCCAGGAGCGAGATAGTGAAATACATCCATAACATTCCCTCGGCCACAGATAAAATCAATACTCTGGTTTAATTTTGAACAGGGATGAAATCGAAAAGAAGAATATCACGAAATGCGAATGAATTGTTATCGAGAACTTCTACAGGAGATAGCTTATGATAGACTTGTTCGTCGTCTATGATATAATTCTCGCCCATTTCCCGCATTAGAAAGTTGTCCATTTCAGACTGCTCATTGTCTGCAATGTAAACAACTCCACCATCCGCGCCGCAATAGGTCAGGAGAACCACGGAAATGAACCGCTCCCCGTCTTTGTGGTAACCGGGCGGACTGGTCTCGCAACGCCGGCCAGGCTGGGCGCAGTAGCGCATGACATGAAGGTTGACCTGATAGATCTGCCCGACGCTGGAGAGCGGTAACCTGGCTATCTGCTGTGATATCAGCTTGTAAATGCCGACATCGGTCGAAAGGTGGGCTGCAAGAGGTGCATATTTTCGCTGGACGCCCCCCAGTTCCGGATTATGCGACACATCCTGAAAATAGGGGCGGACCTCTCCCAGATGACTGACTTCGACGCCCGTTTCGGTCACGGCGGCCCTGTATTGATCAAAGCTGCGATAACGCTCGCCGGTCTTGTAATATTCGTCGGCTGGCAGATCCCAGGACCCGAAAGCCATGCGTCCAAGGATCGAAGCGAGATCCCGGTCGAATTGCAGCGGCCTTTTCGTGTAGCCGCGTGCTTCAATATCGGCGCGAGCATCGGCATGACGAGAAAACTCAACAGGAATGGTTCTCACGGAATAACCTCCATAGTCAGCATTGCCACAGCGTTGCAACGGGTCGGAAAATTGACGTCGCGCGCACAAACGGCGCCATCCAATAGGTCTATAATGTGTATATTATGATATTAATCTATTTATTGGGACGAGTCAATCGCAACGTTGGGCTGTAGTTGAATGTCTTTCAACTCAATACTGAAACAGGAATTCGGCCATCTCTTACTAGGCGGCATTCTTGGAATAACGGCAGAGCACAGCGGGACTGCCCTTCTTTCGGCCAGGCCGGAACCCGCGCCTGACGTCCACCGTCCACAGAGTCTCACCGGATCCGGTTAAATCGCCGGCTCGCAACGATAAGATACGCCTTCGGTCGTCACCGGCTGCCCGCTACAGGCAGGTGCGCTCCCCGAGCAACCTGCGCCTACAGTCAATCGAGACCGGGAGAGACGTCTTTAAATGGGCGCCAGGCGCCCATTTCCGTCAGCCGGAAGCCGTTCGCTAGCGGTTGCTGGCAATCTGCCTGGCGACGTCCGAGACAGCCCTCAGCGTTTCGTTCGGGTCCGCCAATGCGTAAGCCTTGTCGAGGTTGTCGGCGAATGTCAGCAGCCTTTCAAACTCCCTGTCGACGTGGCCGTCCAATAGAATGCACTCGTAATACTGCTCGGCGAACCCGTCGGCCACGACAGCAAGCATCAGATAGGCGGCAGCATGTTCCGGATCCGAGGCGGCCTTTTCGTAGGCATCCCTGGCGGCGCAGCTGAAGGCTTTGACCGCCCTACCCTTGTCGTCGATGACCTTGATCATGCTTTTAAACATGGAAACAACCTCCTTCGGATACACGCTTGAACGATTTCGGCCCCCACGCACCAGAGCGATGAGAATAGAGGGGCAAGAAACATGCTTAAGGATGGAGAGGAACGCGCCTTACGCGTAGCTTTGCTCGATGCCGGCTTGGCTTTTGGCAAACGGAGAAAAGGAGCGGGGCGACAATCGGCATCGTGGATAACAGCAGCCATGAACATCGGTCTCGAAAAACGGTTAGGCCGGCAGCCGGATCACCGAACGCCTATAAACTCACAATGTCTGGGCTTGTCAGTGCGGCGGCGCGAAGATGCCGAGCGTCCTGACGTTGCGGGATCGGCTCTCTTTCTGGACCATAGTCGCCTCCCTATCTAAGGGTGTTAAAAGCAAGAACTAAAACCGTACCGCGATATATGTCAAGAATATTCTCAAAAATGAGAAGCCTCCGATTGCCCCGGAGAGACGAAATGGACTTCTTCCCCGAGGGGGGCGAAAAATCAGCGTATTTCGCCGAAAACAACCCGTCCGCCTTTCCTCCTCAATCGAACATTGGGAAAACAGTGAGGCAACGCGGCGTCGTGGAGGCTTCTCCCGCGTGCCTGTCGGTCATCCGGCTGGACCAGACGATGAGAGGCGAGCCGGAAAGCCGCCAACAAACTTCTCAGAAATGAGATGTTTGTTTGTCGCATTTAATGAGAATGGCTTTCGGCACGCACCGCTTTGAGATGACGGTCCCTGCCCCGCCCATTCCACCGACTCCAATTCAACGGACGTTGGGAACACTATCTCGATGCGGCGGTAAGACCCGCCAAGCGGGAACGTCAAACCGGCCGCCTCGGAATTCGCAAGCCGTTGGAATACCTGTCCGATAACTCGGTTTTGGCGCGCAAGCCCCCGGAGGGTTTTCTCCCGCGACGATGAATTTCGTTGGCAACGATCGAAGCGTGCGAAGCGTTTGACGACATTCGTGTGACACATCTTCCAAAAAAACTCTTGACGATTGTCGTCTATAGAAAGAGACTTGTTTCTATTAAATGTACAAGTTCACAAAAAAAGATGGCATTTGCCTGAGTTTAAGGAGAAAGCGGTGCTTCAGCGCAACAAACGTTCCCGTCTCGGAAACCAGACAATTGAAGAGGCATTCGATGACGAGGACAGGGGGGCGATGATCGAGTCCGCCTCCGCCAAGATCCGGGAACTCTTCGATGTCCTGCAGATCGACCACATCAATGACCACAATACGCGGGACACCCCGACGCGCTTTGCCAAGATGCTTGTCTGCGAAACGCTGGATGGTCGTTATTCCCTTCCGCCAAAGATAACCGAGTTCGAAAATGTCGGCGCCTTCGACGACCTTATCGTCACCGGCCCGATTGAGCTTCGCTCGACCTGCGCGCACCACCTCATGCCGATTCACGGCAGCGTCTATATCGGGGTGCTGCCTTCGACATGCGGAAAGATCATAGGCCTGTCCAAATACGACCGCATCGTCCACTACTTCGCGTCCCGCCTGCAGATCCAGGAGGAACTGGTGAGGCAGATCGGCGATTTCGTCTACGAGAAGACGCAACCGCAAGGCGTTGCCGTGCGCATCAGCGCCGTGCACATGTGCAAGACGCACCGCGGTATCAAATCATCCCAGGCCAGCCGCATGATAACGACTGCCTATTACGGGAAGTTTGAGACGGATCAGGCCGCGCGCTCTGATTTTCTTCAAGAATGCCAGTCGCTTGAGAGGCTTTGATCAATCATGGACACAGGTGTCGACGCTACTCTCCGCTCTGTTCGACAAAATGCCGGGCGGCTTGAAATCTACAGATCGACCAAGACCTACGATCACAACGAAGGGCTGTCGTGCTGTTTCCGCCAATGGCGCGCAGATTCGCATTGCAGGCTTGTCCATGGCTATGCCCTGGCGGTGAAGCTGGTATTTGCAACCCCTCATCTTGATCACCGCAACTGGTGCCTCGATTTCGGTTCCCTGAAGCCGGTGAAAGCGTGGCTGCACGACCTTCTGGATCACACGATGATTGCTGCCGCCGACGACCCTGAATTGCCCCGGCTTCGAGATCTTGCGGCCGCTGGTGTCGTTGACCTGCGCATCCTGCCGGCAGTGGGATGCGAGGCGCTGGCCCGGTACGTCCACGATCATGTGGCGCAAGTTGCCGACGACATGACGAACGGACGTGTATCGCTCGAGTCCGTGGAAATTCGAGAGCACGCGGGAAATTCCGCCATCTACGAAGTACGTACAAGCTGGAATTCTCCGGCGGCGCCGTGATGGCGGCGAATTTTGACATCCAACGCTTCCAGCGCCTGCCACCGCAAACAGCGCCCGGATCTGGATGCCGGTCGAATACCCGCTCCCAAGATTTTTCAAGCCCGCCTCTTCGCTGAGACGGCTTTCATTGTGGTCCCGCGCGCCCGTATGCAACACCCGGAATTCTCGGTAGTTCAATGTATCCCGCACCGTTCCTGTATCATAGACCGTCCGGACTTCATCAGGCCCTGGAGCTTCTTTCCCGGCATAAGACGGATGGCGTAATCCTCGCCGGCGGTCAGAGTCTGGTCCCGCGAATGAACCTTCGCCAGGAAACCCCCAAAAATGTTGTCGATCTCAACAGGATCGCAGACTTGTCGAAGCTCTCTGTCGTGGATGACGTTCTGGAAATCGGAGCAATGGTCCGCCACCAGAGCTTATGTTGGGATGCCGAAGTCAGCGGTCTTTCACTGCCATCCGGTTTTGCGCAACTTCTCGGCCGAATGGCTGGAGCAATCGGAAACCTCCCGATCAGACTGAGAGGGACCATTGGCGGCAGTCTCGCCAATGCAAGTCCGAAGGCGCAGTGGGCCTTGCTGTCGCTTCTGTTGGATGCGGACATCGTTATCGAGAATGCCGGCGGCGCACGCTGCGAGCGATATGCTGAATTCCTGAACAGGGACGGCAGAACGACGCTGAAACCCGGCGACATGATTACCAGGGTCAAAATCAAGGTTCCATCCGCTCATTGGCGATATGGGTTCGCTCAACTTGCTCCTCAACAAAACCGACCCGCTTCCGCATTCGCCCTGGCCGCTGTCACGTTGCAAGACGCTTGCGTTCGGGATTGCCGCATTGCGGTTGGGGCGTGCACGCCCGTTCCTTGCCGTCTTCAGGCCCTGGAGGACTGGTTGTCCGGTCGCCCTGCATCCGTCGATGGCGGCAATGACCTTGCCGACGTCGCCAAAGCGGCGGTTCGACAACAGGCTTTCGATCTCGAGCCCTATCTTGAGCACCTTGCTGCCGTGGCGATAACGCGTGCAGTCGCACAGGCATTGGGGCACTGATGGAGGACACCGAACTCCATACCGTATCCTTCAAGCTGAACGGTGCCGTGCAGGTTCTGCAGGTAGCCCCCCGGCGGTCGTTGACCCATGTTCTCGATCAGGAATGCGGCATGAAGAGTGCTCGCGTGGGCTGCGGCCAGGGTGATTGCGGCTCCTGCACCGTCAGCGTCGATGGCGTGCCGATCAGAGGCTGCCTGCTTTTCGCGGTGCAGGCCGACGGTGCCGATATTCGGACTGCAGAGGCTTTGGCGGATCCCGCAATGCTCGCTGCAATCCGAAAAGCCTTTAAGAAACATAGGGCGATACAGTGCGGCTATTGCACGCCGGGCTTCATGATCCTGGCAGAATACATATTACGGAACGCATTGCCGCTCGATCAGGCTGTTCAGACGTTATCCGCCAATCTGTGTCGCTGCACCGGATATAGCCCGATCGTCTCGGCTGTCACGGAGCTCCTTGCATCGCGCGCCGAAAATGGATGCGGACCATGATAGGCCGGTCCGTCGACAGGTTGGAGGACGATGATCTGCTGCGCGCCAACACGCGGTTTGTCGGCTCGCTGGCGTTTGAAGACATGCTGCATATGCATGTCGTTCGATCACCCTATGCCCATGCGCGGCTGAAGACGGTGATTATCGACAAGGCCGCCATGGCTCCGGGTGTGATCGCTGTATGGGTGGGAAACGACATCCGGGACCTTTCCCCGATCGGATTTCGCCGCGTACCCGATCGTGATCTGCTGCAATATCGACAGCGGCTTATGGCGTTGGACGAGTTGTGCTACGTGGGTGAGCCCGTCGCGATTGTCTTGGCGACCGATCCCTACCTTGCCGAAGACGCCGGTCGACTGGTCGCGATCGACGCCGAAATACTACCCCCTGTTCTTGATTGCGAACCTGGACCGGACAGCCGGAGCGAGCCTCTCCTGCGTGGCCGCAACGAAATCGCACGGATTGAAAAGGGCTATGGCGATATCGAGGCCGCGTTCGCGGCTGCCGACCACAAAATCTCCATCTCATGCCAGATTGCCCGCCAGACGGCCGTGCCGATGGAGACACGCGGCGCGATCGCCGTGCCGCATGCGCATGCAGCAGGCTTCGACCTTTACGGCGCGGCAAAGGTTCCCCATGCCAACCGTCAGGAACTCGCAAGGATATTGTCCCTCGATATCGACAGGGTTGTCTTGCGGGAAGGGCATGCCGGCGGGGGATTTGGCGTGCGAGGCGAACTCTACCCCGAGGATGTTCTCGTGGCCTTTGCCGCATTGCGGCTGGGGCTCCCCGTCAAATGGATCGAAGACCGGTCGGAGCATTTCCTCGCCATCAACCACTCGCGCGATCAAATGATTCACCTTGACGCAGCCGTCAGCGAGGCCGGCGTCATTGCAGGTCTGCATGCCCGATTGGCCACGGATCAAGGCGCCTATCTTCGAACGCATGAGATCAAGGTCTCCGACCTGTCCTGCGCCTTTCTGCCCGGGCCGTATCGCATCCCGGCCTATCGCGCGACGGCGACGGTGCACCTGACCAACAAGACACCCTGCGGCACATATCGCGCGCCGGGCCGCTTTGAAGCAACCTTTGCGATGGAACGGATGATCGACGCGATTGCCGCGGCGCTCGCGTTGGATCCCGTGGAGGTTCGCCGACGGAACCTGATCAGCGCCGCGGAAATGCCTTTCGAACGAAAGATCGAGGCCACCGGCAAAAGAGTAGTGTACGATTCGGGGGATTACCTACAGACGCTCGAGACAGCGATAGAGGCCTTCGATCTTCCGGAACTGAGACGGGCAGGAGAGGAACGGCGGCGAGGAGGCGAGTGCGTCGGTATCGGCGTCGCCATGTTCGTGGAGAAAACCGATACCGCGCTCCACGAAACGGCCCGTCTCGAACTCGCATCCGACGGCAAGATAGAAATCGTTACCGGCACCTCATCGCTTGGGCAGGGCATGGAGACGGCCCTGACGCAAATCGCGGCGGATGGGCTTGGCTTGCCGATGGACGCATTCCGGCTCGTGCGTGGCCAGACGGATCGCATCGCGCAAAGCGGAGGGACATTCGCCTCCCGTACAACTCTGATGGCAGGCTCGGCCATCCACGAGGCCAGCCGCATTTTCCGCCAGAAACTGATTGAAGTGTCCGCCGCGCTTTATGGTGTGACTACCGGCGAAGTAACTGTTCACGGTGAGGGCTGCTGCATCGACGGCAGGAGCCTGGATCTCCTCCAGCTGCGCGCGGCGCTCGACACGGCCGCTCCCGATACTCAGCTCGTCGCGGAAGCTGATTTCAGCTCCGGCGCCATGGCGTGCCCCTATGGCGTGCATATAGCGCAGGTGAAAGTCGATCCGGACGACCTGAGTGTCATGGTCGAAAAATACCACATTGCCTATGAGATCGGTCGGGCGGTCAATCCGGACCTCGTCAGGGCGCAACTGCTGGGAGGTGCCGTGCAGGGTATCGGCGGCGCTCTGATGGAAGAAATATCATTCTCCGCCGACGGCCAGCCGCTGACGACCTCCTTTGCGCACTACGTGACGCCGAGGACCGTGGACGTGCCGGCGTTCGAGATTCTGGTGCTTGAGGATTGGCCAAGCCCCACGAACCCCCTCGGACTGAAGGGAGCGGGCGAGGGCGGCATCAACGCTGCCGGTGCCGCTGTCGCGGCGGCCGTGGAAGATGCATTCGGCGCAACAATAGCGCCGCGGCGGCTGCCGATAACGTCAAAGTCCCTGTTCGATCTCCTGGCCCGCACGGACAGCGCACATACACGCGCATCTTGGCCCGCGCGGCAAGGAAGCGCCACGGAATGGGATTCGCATTTTCGAAACGCGGCAGACGACACTTCCTCTTTCTGCCGCGGCATCAACCCGGCGCGTTGACGCGTGACGACAGGCCCACGTCCTCACTCCCGCGGCGATAACGACATTTGTTCATGAAAGGTAGAAGACATGGCCATTGATACGCATGCCCACTACGTGCCCAAAGAAGTGCTGGATGTCCTGGACGAGCGTGCTCAGGATTTCGGGATCACCCTGCACCGCGACACGCCCGGATCGATACCGGCGCTGCATTTCGACTATGGCCTCAAAGTCCGCCCCTTCTTTCCGCAACTGGTCGAAACAGTCGAGCAGAGATTGCAGGGCATGGCCGAGATGGGTGTCTCCCATCAGGTCCTCAGTCAATGGACGGATATCTTCGCCTATTCGCTGCCGAAAGAAAAAGCGACGGCGTGGCACAGGCTCATGAACAAGGCCTATCAGCATCTTTGTGCCCAATATCCCGACAGGTTCTCGTTCATCGCATCCATTCCGCTGAATGAGCCTGAGCTTGCCACGTCAGAGGTCGAACATGCGGTGCTTTCAATGGGGGCTGTCGGCGTGTGCCTCGCGGCCAATGTGGATGACGTCAACCTGGGCGATGTCTACCTGGATCCCCTTTGGTCGAAACTGGAGCAACTGGACGTGCCGGTAATGATCCATCCCGTTCAGGCAGTGCCGGGAGCACGGATCAAGAAATATGCGCTCACCCAGGTCGTCCAATATCCCTATGACACGACTTTGGCGATCGGTTCGCTGGTCGGCTCGGGCGTGCTGGACCGCTTTCCCGGGTTGCGCATCCTGATTTCACACGGCGGGGGCCTGCTGCCATTCCTCATGGGGCGTTTTGACCGGCTCTATGTTCGGATGAACAAAGCACAGCAACAATATGCCGCCGAAAGAGAAACTTCCTATTATGTGAAGAATTTCTTCTTCGACACCGTCGTTCATAGCCCGAAGATCCTGCGCTTCCTTGCTGAAAGCGTATCCTCCGACAAGATAGTTCTGGGGACCGACTACTCATTCCCCCCCGCCGACATGACGCCGCTGCAAACGCTCAACGCGAGCGGACTTTCGCCGGAGGATTGCCTGAAGATCTCGGTTGAGAACGCCTACGCGCTGTTTCCAAGGCTACGGCGACAGCAGCGCTTGCGTGCCGGTTAAACCAACCGCCGGGCATCGCCGGCCTTGTGTGATTTCGGACGGAAAGCTGCCACGCACCATCCCGGAATTGCCGTGAACACCCTTGGTTTTCTGTTTCTGCCACCACAGCAGCACCCAACGACACGGATAGAAAATGCGAACCCTTCTCCTGTATTCCCATCCCGTTGAATCAAGCTACGGCGCCTCGCTTTGCGAACAGACGAGACTTGGCCTGGAACAGGCCGGGCACCAGGTGGACTGCTGCGATCTTTATGCCGAAGGCTTTACCCCGATTCTGACCCGCCACGAACGATTGATATACCACGACGTCCCCATCAACCGGGAAAACGTGGAATCCTATGTTCAGCGCCTGAAGAATGCCGAAGCGCTGGTTCTGGTGACGCCGATCTGGCATTTCGGCTTTCCCGCGATGCTCAAGGGGTTCTTTGACCGGGTCTTTCTGCCTGGCGTCTCTTTCGAGCTGCAAGATGAGCGCATGCGCTACATTCTCACCCATATCAAAAAACTTGCCGCCGTAACCACCTATGGGGCGGATCGCTCGAAAGCATTTCTTGTCGGGGATCCGCCAAGAAAGGTCGTCACACGCGTCATCAGGGCTCAGATCCACCCGATGGCCAAGACCGTCTACCTTGCGCACTACGGCATGAACCGTTCGACGGACGCGACCCGGCTGAAATTTCTGTCCAAGGTGCGCACCCAGATGGAAAAATTCTGAACGGCGCCTCCAGCCCGCCGCCCAGCGATATGTACGGTTGGAAAACCTGGGGCAGCCGTAAACAGCCCTCCCCTATCAAGCGACGGCGCATGGGCCATTGCGAGATATCGCCGTTCCGCGGATCAGACTCCGTCTTCCGGCCGGCAGTACCCGCCGGGAACGCTCACGTAATGCTGCAGACCGTTCCAGAACCTTGATCAAGCCTGCTGGATTGGTCGGGCGCTTCATCCGGATTTTCTTCCGAAGCGGGATGCCGGCGACGCCGAGATGACCTTTCGACGGAGCTCCAAACAGCAGGAGGCAATTATGTAAATACCATCTATTTATATATACAACGTTTCATTTTATCGATATGTTTCTAACGCCGATGGCATTGATAAGCCATCCCTCCCTGCTCAGCAGGGACCGCAGAAGCCAAGCAAGCCAACAACCAAAGGGAACATTTTTATTATGTCGTATCATAGTGTTAGCGTCAGCGCACCGAGCCGCTTCCATTTGACGTTGGCAGACCTGAATGGCTCTTTCTCCGATCGCGTGGATGGAGGAGTGGGCTTCGCACTTTCGAGTCCCAGATTTGAGATAACGGCGACGAAAACGACCGGCCCCCACGCGATCAGATGCGATATCCGCGATCCCGACGACCGCGCCGAAGCGGAGAACGCCATCAGGATCGCCCTCGGCGCATTGCAACAGAAGCTCCGCCTGCCTGAAGTCGACATCTCCGTGACATCGCCCGTGTCGTCACATGCCGGCCTCGGTTCGAAGACGGCTTTGCTGCTTGGAATCGCAAAAGCCTACACGACCCTATACGGTTACGAGTTTCCCGGGCGCGAGCTCGCCCGCTTTGTGGGTCGTGGCGGAACATCCGGCATCGGTTCCAACTGCTTCGACCAGGGGGGCTTCGTCATCGACTGCGGCCATCGGGCGGAAGTCAAGGCCGGTGCGTTCATGACGTCGGGCTGGGCCATGGACATCCCGCCCGGCCCGCTGCTCGCGCGTTACAACATGCCGGATTGGCCTATGCTGCTGGTCACCCCCATTGCCCGCAAAATCCATGGTGCGCTGGAGCAGCAGCTCTTTGCCCAGGTCTGCCCCATCCCGATGGAAGACGTTCGGGCGGTCAGTCACATTACAATGATGATGCTCATTCCCGCGGTTATCGAGGACGATCCGAAAATCTTCGCACGGGGCATCAACGAACTGCAGAAATGCCGCTGGAAGTCTCACCAGATCGAGTGCCAGGCGGAGGTCGTCCCCGTCGTTATGGAAAAACTGCGCGAAATGGGCGTCAGCGGCGTTGCGATGAGCAGCTGGGGCTCGTCAGTGCTGGCAATGGGGCCGGAGATGGATGACCCGGCTTTCCGCTCAGGGATCGCAGCGGCCATTCAGCAGGTAATGGATCAATACGAGGGTGGAACCGTGTCGGAGATACGGTGCGACAACGAGGGGCACAAGCTCAGAACCTTCAGGGTTCCGGCGCTTCAGGACTGAGACCCGCCATGCGGAGATTGATCGAAAACCTGGACGTGTTGTTTCAGCTCGATAAAGACGACACTATTCTTCGCAACGCAAGTATCGTGCTCGACGGCGACCGGATTGCCGATGTCGGCCCGGGTGCCGAAGTGGCGCGCCGTCATGATCGCTCATCGTTCGACGCGATCATGGATGGGCGGCAGCGGGCGCTTTGCCCAGGTTTCATCGACACGCATGTGCATCTTTCCGAGACGCTTTCGCGGGGGGTGTTTCCGGACAACCTCAATACCCGGGCCTGGGTCTTCAATTGGGCAAAACCCTTCTATGCCCATATCGATCCCGAGGATGAATATTGGGGGGCGCTGCTGGGCATTTGCGAGATGTTGCGCAGCGGAACGACATGTTTCCTCGATATGGGCTCGCAATTCGATCCGGCCCATGTGGTGGACGCGATCGAGCAATCAGGGATTCGCGGTATTACAGGACGGCACGCGGCTGACAACCGCCCCAAGGACATTCCCGAAGGCTGGTCGGAGGAAATGATGCGCCATCATTTCTTCGACGATGCCCAAACGGCCCTCGCCGCATTGGAGGATTGTGTACGCCGGTTCAATGGCCGGGCCGGCGGACGCATCCGCTGCTGGGTCAATATCGAAGGAAAAGAGCCCTGCTCGCTGGAACTGCATGTCGGCGCGCGTGCGCTGTCGGAACGTCTGGGGGTCGGTACGACATATCATCTCGCGACCTCGATCGAGGAAGCGCGCGTATGTGAGAAAAACCACGGCGTCTGGCCCGTCTCGAGAATTCATGCGGCCGGGGGATTGGGAAGCAACCTGGTGATCGCCCATTGCGTCGCGGTCAATGACGATGATTTGGAAGCCTTGTCCGCCTGCAACGTCAAGGTCGCTTTCTGCCCCTGCTCTTCGCTCAAACTGGGCAAGGGCGCCAGCGCCATAGGCCGTTACAAGGAGATGCTGGAAAAGGGCGTAACGGTCGGCCTCGGTACCGACGGAGTTTCTGCAGCCGGCAACCTGAATCTGATGCGCCAGATGCATATCGTTTCAGGCTTGTTCAAGGACGCACATATTGACCCAGACGCTGTCGGCGCGCGCAAGGCACTGAGAATGGCGACCATCGAGGCGGCCGGCGCCTTGCTCTGGGACGATGAGATCGGTTCCATCGAGGTCGGCAAGCAAGCCGACTTCATTCTGTTCGATACCGATCACATCGAGTGGACGCCGTACCACGATCCGCTTCAAACGCTCGTTTATTCCGCATCGGTCAATTCCATTGCCGAGACTTGGGTCGCCGGGCGCGCGCTCTACAAGGCGGGCAGGATTACCTCGCTGGACGAAGCCGAAATCAAGCAAAAGGCAAGGGAACGCGCCGCCGCCGCAGTGAGAAGGGCTGGTCTCGTCGATCTCCAGACGACAGCCGCCGCGACAACCCAACTTTATGATGAAGGCAATTGATACCTCCTTTAACCCTCTGTCACATGTTGAAAGGAACCCCATGCGCACCCTGGAACTTGGCGTTTTCATGCCGGTCGGCACGAATGGCTTTCTGATGTCCACAACCGCGCCAAGGTATCATCCCACCTTCGCGCTCGAGAGGAACATCGCGGCGCTTGCGGAGGAGGCCGGTTTCGACTTTCTGTTCTCAATGGGAAAATGGATGGGGTTTGGCGGCAAGAGCGACTTTTGGGAGCAGACCATCGAACCCGTCGTGATGAGCGCGGCTCTGGCTGGCGTGACGAACAAAATCAAGCTTTTCGCGACGATCAACCCGTTGCTGTTTCACCCCGTCGTCGCCGCAAAGATGATCGCCACGATCGATGAAATCAGCGGCGGCCGCTTCGGTGTCAATATCGTCACCGGAAACACGTTGGAAGAACTCGAGCAGATGGGAGTCGTGCCCGAGGGATATGAGACCTTCCGCTATGAATATGCCGACGAATGGCTGACGGTGGTCAAACAATTGTGGACCCAGCCACGCCTCACGCATGACGGGCGCTTTTTCCGACTGACCAACTGCGTTTGCGATCCGAAGCCGATCCAAAAGCCTTGTCCCCCAATCATCTCCGCCGGACTGTCCGATGAGGGCCTGCGTTTCGGAGCCAAACATTCGGATTACCAGTTTGTTGGCGCCCGTCCCGAAAAAGTGGACCATGCAAAAGCCTTTGCTGCCGAATGGGGGCGCGACTTGAAGGTTTCCGCCAACATGCTGATCGTGACCGGCCATTCCGACCAGGCCGCCCACGATCGCTTCCAACGTCTGCTGGATGGGCGGGACAACGAAGCCTTCGACAACCTGATCGCATCATTCGAGAGGGACAATCGGGACTCGTCCGCGGATCGGACATCCTTCCTGCGCAATCCGCGGATGATCGGATTTGGCACCGGGGCACCGATCTTCGGATCCTATGACACAATTGCCGAGCAACTCGCCGATGTCGCGATCAAATCGAAATTCGATGCGATCCAGCTCACATTCATCGATTTCATCGACGATCTGAAGGATTTCGGCAGGCAAATTTATCCGAGATTGAAGGCACGTCTGGCGCAGCACGACATCCGGCTCGGACAGGATACAACCGCTTCGGCGAGGGCCGCCGTCCATGCATGAGGTCCGGCGCGGCACCCATAAGGTCCGGATAGCCCATCTGGCCGGGCCGAACGCAACGATCCACAACACTCCTCCGCTGGTGACATCCAACAAGGCGCGGGCCCTCTACGCCCTCCCCTTGCTCACGGATGCCGACGGAAACCCATCACGCTACGACAGCTTGCGCCCGCAAAAGCTGGCATCACCCGTCAGTGTCTATGTCGAGCAGTTTTCCGCGCATCCGCTCGAGGCCGATGCTGCTCATCTTTACGCTCCGCCGGACGGTTACCTCGATAACCAGGGTAACTTCAGCGACACGGAGACGGCCACGGCCAACCGGCCTGTATTTCGCGTCGAGTTGAGGCCGGAGGATGGTTATTATCCCCTGCCTTACATGGCCCGGCAGCGAGACGGAAGCGCATGGGAAACAGATGGGGTGTCGTCCTTCGCCTCGCGGGAAATGAGCCGCCAGCCCTTCATGCCGGATGGCAGCCGCACCTTCGATGAAGTGGACAGGCTCGGTGTGGATCCCCGGGGGCGTGCCAGCGCAATCCACGATATCGCGGATGTGGAGTTTTTCCGCGTCGCGCCATCCGGCGGCTACACCAATGGCGTGCCGGTCGACAAAAGCGGCGATCATGGAAATGACGCCATTGCCTTCGAAGTTTCGGGGAAGGATTTTTTCCCCTACAGGCCGCCGCATTTGAGCAAATCGCCGCCGCGCGCGACCTTGGCCGGAATAGCCAACGCCGCGCAGAAAATCCTGCGCGATGGGCATTATGACGGTGCCATCTGGACACAGGGCAGCCCCCGTATCGAGGAAACGATTTACTGGCTAAACCTCGTTCTCGACGTCACGGTGCCGATCTGCGGAAATGCGTCCCAGCGCTATCACGGCGAAACGAGCAATGACGGGCCGCGTAACCTGATCGACTCCGTGCACTACATTTCCTCCCGCTGCTGGATCGATGCCGAGGGGCGCAACCGGGGCGGCGCTGTTCTGGTGCAGGACCAGCGCGTTTTTGCTGCAAGAGAGGTCGTGAAGGTCGATGCGCGACCCGGCGGTTTCGCCGCCAGCGGCGGGCACGGCGGCATTATCGGCGCCGCATCAGAAGGGCGCTCTCGTCTCTGCTTCGTCCCCACTGCGAGACACACCTACCAGTCGGAGTTGAATATCAGCCGGCTGCCTGAAGCCGTCCGGGGGGTAATGCAAAGCGACGGCCGGATACAGCACGTCGAAATTCCGACCAAGACGCCCTCCGGCGAGCTGCGCGACGACGCCATTCCCTCTGTTTCCATTATCAAGGACTACAGCTATTCCGAGGATGACTACGGTATCCATCCGGAAAACGAAGTGGCTATCATCGCAATTCTGCGGAAATGCCTGATGTCGCATCCGCTTGCCGGCTTCGTTCTCGAAGGGCTCTCGCCTTATGGCAAACCGGCGTCTGCCTCAAAGCTCGCGGCGCTCGAACGCGCAGTCTATTGCGGTCTCCCGGTCGCATGTGTCGGGCGTGGCAATACCGAAGGTTTTGCCCGTCACAGCCGAGGCTTCATCGGTGGATCGAACCTGACCGCTACGAAAGCCCGAATGCTGCTGATGCTCTGCATCATGAGGTTCGGGATGCTGCCCCCAGCCAACGATCCGGAAAACCCGTCCGAGGCGGAGAGAAGGGCGACAGAGCAGCATCTCGATCATTATCGGAAAATCTTTGACACCCATTAAGTCGCATCCTGCCAAGGCAGAGTGGGTCGAATGGCCAAACAACGGTCATCTCTCGTCCACCCAGCAGAGAGAATCCGGGGCGTATAGACCCGCCTGCCTACAACGATGTTGCGGAGGGATGACACGATGTGGGTCATGTTTGCCACGCTCGCCGGCGTAACACTTGGCTGTGGCGACCTGGCTCTGAAAATGGCATTGCGCGATCTTCAGCCGCGCATTGCCTGCTTCATGCTCTACTCCCTGGGGCTGATATTGTGGCTTCCCATATTTTTCATTCTCGGCCTCGCGCCACATGCGGCCGAGGCACTGCACCTCTCGCCAGAAGGGCATTGGCTGGTTTTCGGCCGTTCCCTGCTGCAAATCGGTGCCTACGCGCCGATATTCATCGTCCTGCGCAATCTGCCCCTGGGAACCTACGCGGCCTTGCGGGCGATGTCGCCTGCGCTTTCGGTTGTTGCCGGTGTGATCTTCTACCAAGATCGGCCGAATACACCGGAATGTCTGGGGATCGGGGCAATATTGAGCGGCGTGGCACTGGTGGCCTGGAAGAGCAGGGCCGCGGCTCATTCCAGTGGCGGAACTCCGGCGGTCGACGGTCGGTGGCTGGCGAATATGGCGCTCACAGTCATTGCAGCGACCTGTTCCGGCCTGATGTCGATCTATGACAAACATCTGTTGTCGGCGGTGCCGGCCCATATGTTCGTCCTGCAAGCGCTTTCCGACACTTATCGCATGCTTCTTCTCGTTATTCTTCTGCCACTTTCCGCACTCTTGCCCCTCTCTCCGCCGCCGCGATGGAATTGGCGTCGTCCCCATGGCAGGTCTCTGCCGTTTCTCTATCTGGGCCTCGCGTCTTTACTCATCGCTGCTGGGGAGATCCTCTCATTCTATGCAGTATCCTTCCCGGAAAGCATGCCCTCGATAGTCGCAATATTGAGGCGCTCAAGCCTTCCAGTCTCGGTAATTCTGGCGGCTCTTTTTTTCAAAGAGAACCTGCAGATGCGGACAATGCTTGGCATGATTTCGATTGTGGCAGGCGTCGCCCTCATCAACGGCGGTTAAACGTATGCCCTTTCGGGCATCCAGCGCCTATTGCCGCCGATTATTCTCCATCAGATCCAGCAGGAGGCCTGCCGCGTCATCTCCCTTTGCTGCTTTCTCCCACATCGACTGCGCTATATCCTCGTGCAGCCTGACGCCTTCGATGGACGTCGTGAAAGTACCCACGCCGACACGAACGTTGGGTTGCTCCCCCAGCCGGAAAGGGCTGATCGCCACAAAAGAACGATGGGACTGCCTGAAGATCTGGAAGTTTGTTGCCGGCACCAGGCCGGTGACGATGCCGATCTGGACCCCGATCGGCGGTTTTCGAATAAGGCCCAGTATATGCTTGCCTTCCGCCCGCGCCAGAAGGCGCCTATTTGCCCGCTCTTCATCGGTGAGATCATCACGGCCGATCAGACCGTTCGACAAAAATCGCCTGAGTTCCGGCACGGCGATCAGATTGACCAGCAACGGACGCCTGCGCTGATAGTCCTCCCGGCGCTCGCGCAGGATTTCCAGAAGCTTGCTTATGGCGGATTTGGTCGTTTCGTCGGCATTGCGGGTATCGTTCAGCGCCAAAGCCAGCATGTCATCGTAGTTTTCCGATGTCAGAAGATAGGATAGCGGTCCAAAAAATCCGATGATCTGATCGCTATCGCTCTCGATCTGCCGCATTCGTTCAAAGAAGGCCACAGCCGTATCCACATATTCGACGCCCACGCCGAGCAAGTTCGGAAGCGAAGTCTCCAGCAAACGGCTGATGCGGATAAGTGTCACAATTTTGAGAATGCCGCCCCGCTCGGCTCGATATAGGGCTGCGCGCGACATGCAGAGTTGTTTGGCCATGGCTTCGGGTGACAGGTTTCGCCCCAGGCGATAGGCATTCAGCCTCTGCCCGATGTCTCGAAGGGCGTCGGTTTCCACGATGCTCAATGTTTGTCTCCCAAGCTGGCGTTATTGCATATGGTATATAGACAGTGTCCAAATTTTGAGATACGCCTACATAAAGATCAAAATGGGGAACTTACAATGAGAAATTTCAAAGGATTTTTGACAGCCGTGGCCGCGTTTGCAGCCTTGGCGATGCCCGCGGCAGCACAGCAGCTTACAGCGGTCAAATTTTCACTCGATTGGACGCTTCAGGGAAATCATGCCATCTGGGGCCTGGCACTGAAGAACAAGGACTTCGAAACCAACGGCCTCAAGGTCACGATGGATCGCGGCTATGGTTCGGGCGACACGATCGTCAAGGTTGCGGCGGGCGCCTACGATATCGGCTTTACCGACATCAACTCCCTTATCAAGTTTAATGCTGAAAACCCGGATCGCGGCCTCATCGCGTTCTATCAGGTATTCGACAAGACCCCCAACTCGATCATCGCATTGGCGAAATCCGGCATAAAGACGCCGGCAGACCTGGCCGGCAAGAAGCTTGGCGCGCCCGAGGCCGACTCCAGCCGCCTGATGTTCAGCGCGTTTGCAAAAGCCAACAAGATTGATCCGGCTTCGATCGCTTGGACCTCAATGGCGCCGAACCTCCGCGAGACAATGCTCGTACAGGGCCAGGTCGATGCGATTTCCGGCTTCTCTTCGACATCGGTGTTCAACCTCATTTCCGCCGGCGTCCCGGAGAAGGACATCGTCGTTCTCGGTTATGCGGACAACGGGCTCGATCTTTACGGGAGCGCCCTGGTTGCCACGCCGGATTACATCGCCAAGCATCCGGACGTCATCAAGGCTTTCGTCAAGGCTTCGATCGCCGGCACAGTCGCCCTCCTGAAGGATCCTGCGGCAGGCATGCAGGCGCTGAAGGAGATCGAACCGCTTTACGACGTGAAACTGGAGAATGCGCGCCTCAAGTTCCTGATGGACAGAGGCGTTCTGAAGTCGCCGGCCTTCGAGAAGAATGGCCTGGGTTATGTCGATCCCGCTCGTATGGCCCTGACGATCCAGACCAATGCCGAGGCTTTCAAAGTTACCGCACCGGCAGCCAACAAGATTTATACGACAGAATACCTTCCCGCCGCCAGCGAGCGGATGCCTCCGAAGTGAATGGCAATCAGCATTCCTATCGATAGCCACGGAAGTTCGGATGAAAAATCTAGTTGAGTTGATTGACGTCAGCCTGTCCTATGGCAAAACGCTGGCGGTTTCGGAATTGGTAATGAAGGTTCCGGAAGGTTCCTTTGCTGCTGTCGTTGGTCCTTCCGGCTGCGGAAAGTCGTCTTTGATGAAGCTTGTGACGGGCTTGACGCCCGCCACAAGCGGCGCGGTCGTCGTGGATGGCCACGAGATCTCGGCCCCCGTAGCCATCGTCGGAATGGCTTTTCAGAACCCGAATCTCCTCCCTTGGCGCACGACTCTCGAAAATGTCATGCTGCCGCTCGAAGTCGTCCGGCCGGAGCGCCATCAGTTCCGGGCCAGGAAGCAGGAGTTCAGGGACCGCGCCATGAACCTGCTACGGATAGTCGGGCTTGATGCCTTCGCCGACCATTATCCGTGGCAGTTGTCGGGCGGCATGCAACAGCGCGCGTCGCTATGCCGTTCGCTTATTCACCAGCCTCGCCTGCTGATGCTCGATGAGCCCTTTGGTGCCCTGGACGCATTCACGCGCGAGGAGCTTTGGGACGTCCTGCAGGCGATCTGGATGCAGCAGCGTTTCACCGCGATTCTCGTGACCCATGACCTCAGAGAGGCACTTTATCTCGCTGACGACGTGCATGTCATGTCCAACAGGCCCGGCCGTGTGGTCCGGACAGTCGGCACCGCCGAATTCAGCCGACCTCGTGGGGAAAAAACTTTCCTCGAGCCTGCCTTCAACGAAAGCGTCATGGACCTGCGCGCCGACATCCGCTCCCAGCGCATGCCGATCGACGTCAAATCCTCGACGTCAGGAGAAACGATATGAACAAGACCCTGGAACATGGCGGTCCGATCTTCCTGTCCATCGCCCTGTTGCTGGCATGGGAGCTGGCTTGCAAGGCTTTCGAGATCCCACCCTTTGTCCTGCCATCGCCGTCGCTTATCGTCGAGGCGCTGAATGAAAACCTCTACATCATATGGTTTCATTCCAGCCAGACCCTGCTGACCACCGTCGTTGGCTTTGCATTTGCCGTTATATTCGGCGCGCTTCTCGGCATTGCGGTCGGGTCTTCGCGGCTTGCCTATTCAAGCCTTTACCCCCTGCTGGTCGGCTTCAACTCGCTTCCTAAAGTGGCAATCGTCCCGATCCTCGTCGTGTGGTTCGGCATCGGATCCGTCCCGGCGATCATAACGGCGTTCATGCTGAGTTTCTTTCCAATCGCGGTCAACGTCGCAACCGGCCTCGCTACGGTCGAACCAGAGCTCAGGGATGTTTTGCGATCTCTTGGAGCCAGCCAGCTGGATATTGTCCACAAGATCGGAATTCCCCGTTCGATGCCTTATCTCTTCGCGTCGTTGAAGATCTCGATAACCCTTGCTTTTGTCGGATCGGTCATTTCCGAGACGCTGGCATCGAACCGCGGCATCGGTACGCTCATGACCCAGGCATCGGCCAATTTCCGTATTCCGCTGGTATTTGCCGGCCTTGCGGTCATCGCTCTGATGGGTGTCGTGCTCTATGTGATCTTTGCTCTGATAGAGAAACGCATGACTGGCTGGGCGACCCGCGGTGCAACATTCGGGATAGGTGGCTGATCGTCATTCAGTCCTGCCATCGGGTTCGGGCGCAAAACCCTACCCGATGGTGTTTTGACAACTCTCGGCCAGTTCGTCACCGGCAGTTCAGATGCGAAGCTACTAATTGCGCGACAGCGGTAAATGGGATGATGCCCAGTGCGTGCGCGACAACCTCGGGTCCCGTTATGAGGACCGGTACACGTTCGCGCGTGTGATCCGTGCCAAACCAGGTCGGGTCGTTACCGTGGTCGGCGGTAATGATCAGGAGATCCCCCTGGTGCAATCTGGCGGTCAACTCCGGCAGACGGGCATCGAATGTTTCGAGCGCCCGAGCATAGCCGGCCACGTTGCGACGATGACCCCATAAGCTGTCGAATTCGATGAAATTGGCGAAGACGAGATCGCCGGGATCGGCTTTGCCTGTCAAGGCGAGCACGTGGTCGAACAGCGCCATATCGTCACTGCCCTTTGAAACGTCCGATATGCCTTTCATGGCAAATATATCGCCGATCTTGCCGACCGCATGTACGCTGCCGCCCGCCGCAATCACCCTGTCACAGATCGTCCCGTCCGACGGTGCGATTGCGAAATCCTTGCGGTTGGCGGTCCGCATGAATGCGCCTGGCATGTCTCCGACAAAAGGCCTCGCGATGATACGGCCGACATTGAGCGGATGAAACAGATCGGCAGCGATCCCGCAAAGTTCGAGTAGCCTATCAAGCCCGAAATGGGTCTCGTGCGCGGCGATCTGTACGACGCTGTCGGCCGAAGTGTAGACGATCGGCTTGCCCGTCGCGATGTGCTCCCGCCCGAAGGCGTCGATGACCTCGGTGCCCGATGCGTGGCAGTTGGCGAGGGTCCCGGGTATTCCGGATCGGGACACCAGCTCCGCCATCAATTCCGCCGGGAAAGCCGGAACCGTTCGCGGAAAATAGTGCCAGTCCTGCGCGACCGGCAAGCCGGCAAGTTCCCAATGGCCAGACTGGGTGTCCTTTCCGGCGGAGATCTCCTGCGCCGCGCCCCAACGACCGGTCGGGATCGAGGCCAGACCCGGTGCGACCCGGCCGGAAGCCAGGGTGATCGCGGCACCCAGCCCCATGGCGTCGAGATTGGGAACCCGAAGCGACCCGCTTCTGCCTTCCTCGGCAAGGCCTGCTGCACAGGCCTCGGCTATGTGCAGCAGCGTGTTGGCGCCCTCGTCGCCGTAGCGCGCCGCGTCGGGCGCGCCGCCACAGCCAACGGAATCGAGAACGCAGAGGAAAACGCGCGTCATCGCCCGCCGCTCATGAAAGCTGGAAGCGGCCAAGCGAACGCCGGCGGATCAGTTCGATGATTTCGTAGAAGGCCCAGCCGATCAGAGACAGCAGCATAACCATGCCGATGACGACTGAAGTGTCGCTGTTTTCCTGCCCGGACGACAACAGATAGCCGAGCCCTTCATTGGCGCCGATCAGTTCGCCGATAACGGCGGCCGTCATCGCCAGCGTCGTCGCGACCGCCATGCCGGCAAGCACTGAGGGAAGAGCGGAGGGCAGTTCGACATGCCGGAACCGCTGCCAGGGGGTGAGCTTCAGCACCGCGGCGAGATCGCGGAAACTCCCCTCCCCGTAGCGCAGGCCGGTGACCATGCCCTGCATGACAGGGAAGAAGGTGACGATCGCAATCAGCACGATCTTGGGCGCCGGGCCGATGCCCAGCCAGAGAAGGAGCAGCGGTGCGATCGCGATCTTCGGAGCGGTTTGCAGAAGCAGCACGAGCGGCGTGGCAAAACGTTCGGCACGGGGGAAGCGTGCGAAAACGACACCGGCCAGGATGCCGGCGGCGGTTCCGGTCACGAAACCCGCGATGATCTCCGAAAGCGTTACCCAGATATGCCGAATGAGCTTCGCGTTCTCGAACAGGAACGCGACGCGATGAAACACCTCCAAAGGTCCCGGCAGGAGAAATGCCGGGACCCTGAAGACGAAGACGACCGCCGTCCACAGGACGAGGGTCGCAATAAGACCCGCTATGCCACGCAGGAGCATTCTTATTTGCCGATCATAGACGGATCGACAACGAAGTCCGCCGCTTTCGGCGCGCTGTCGATCACCTTGTACTGCGCCAGGATATCGGCATTCTTTTGCCAACCGCTCGTGTTGGCGGCGCCGAGGCCTTTTTCCTTGGTCAGCGAACTCTGCCAGACGGACGGGACAAAGGTCTGCTCGAAGGCGGTCGTCAGGATACCCTTCTGGTCCTTCGGCCATGTCGGCGTATATTTGGTGAGCGCGATGTCGAGTGCCTCCGGAATGTGACCATCGATGACCCATTGATAGGACTGGGTGACGGCGGTGGTGAAGCGTTTCACCACGTCGGCATTCTGTGCGAGCTTCTTGTTGCTGGTCACGACGACATTGCCGAAGGAGGGCAGAAAGTCGTTCGACAGGATCATCGTGACTTTGGTGCCATCGGCTTCGAGATTGTATTTGCGCAGTTCTGAAAACACGATCGCGTCGACCTGACCCGCCTGCAGCGACTGGACGATCGCGCCGGTAGCGACGACTTCGACGGAAACGTCCTCGATCGTCAGTCCCGCCTGCTTCAGACCGACCTGGAGCTGCAGATAGTTCGGGCTGGCGAGGCTGGTTACGGCGATCTTCTTGCCCTTCAGATCCTTATAGGACTTGATCCCGCTCGCTTCCTTGGCAAGAAGCGCGCCGATTCCGCGCTGGTAGGTGGTGTGAACGACCTTGACCGGCAAGCCGTTGGCGGCGGCAGCGACGACGGCGTCACCGTTCGGGAAACCGAAATCGACATTGCCCGCGGCAATGTTGGTGAGGATATCGGCGGCGGCGGCGTAGATGAACTCCACCTCTATGCCGTTCTTCTCGAATATCCCTTTCTCGACGCCGGCATAAAGCGGCGCGTAGAAAGGTGCTGCGGCGCCATCGATCTGCAGCACGACCTTGTCTGCGGCTTCGGCAGACATGGCGAACAGCGGCAAGGTGATAAGGGCACCAAGGCTTGCCGCGGTCGTCACACGAAACTGGATCATTGTTGTTATCTCCTGTGTTCCCATTCTGTGGAGGAAAATGCCCTTCCTGCGATGCGCAGTAGGTTTCGCTGTGTTGCCTCGTAGTCGTCGAGCCAGTCGTCGGTGGCGCGATTTCCATGGACACCAAGTAGGCAGCCGGTTTCGAGGCCGATGGCCCCGCCAACGGTCATTGTGATCTCGCTTTCCATCTCGACGCCGATCGCGCCCTCGGCCTGGAAGCCCTCGATGAAATTCCCGGACGAGGCCGTTCCATCATCGACGGGACGGTAGCGGCGGTCCTGACCAAAATAATAGCTGTCCGTGGAAGCGACCATTCCGGGGCGGCAGGTCAGCCCGAGTTGCGACGCCGCATCAACGAGGCCTGCGACGATGCGAGGCGACGCTTTGGCCTCTCCGCCGGCCGCACGGTATGTACGGGCTGTGCCGGTATCGCCGATGGCGCGGTCCACCGCGACGAAGGAGCCGGTCGCATATTGGGCCACCAGGGACGACATTCCGCCAATGCGCACCACGCGTTTGGCGCCGAGCATTGCAAGCTCGACCAGCGCAATTTCGGTGGACGGGCCGCCTATCCCAGTCGAGCAGATCGTCAGCCGTTGGCCTTCATACCGGCCTGTGATGACTGCGAACTCCCTTTTGCGACCAAAATCGGTCACGTCATCCAGCATATCGGCAAGCAACCGCACGCGGTCCGGATCACCCGGCGTCAGCACGTTCTCGGCGATGTCGCCGGGGCCGCAGGGCAGATGCGGCGGGCGGCCGTTCTTCCACGGAAAGGCGGCACTGGTCATCTTTGCACGCCTTTCCAGGAAAGCAGCCGGTTCTCCAGCACGGTCAGGACGACATGCATCAGCAACCCGAGCGCGACCGTCAGCAACACGGCCGCAAACAGCAGCGGCGTCTTGTAGGTGGCACCGGCATAGGTCATCAGGTAGCCTAGGCCGAACTTTCCCGACATCCATTCCGCGAGGACGGCACCGACCAGGGCCTGAACCGCGCCGATCTTCAAGCCGACGAAGATTTCCGGCATGGCCGATGGCAGCTCGATCTGGCGGAACCGTTGGATATTGCTGAGGCCGAGCAGGCTGGCGAGATCCTTCATCTTCGGGTCGAGCGCCCGGAAGCCGGCGGCAGCACCGATGAAGACCGGGAAGAACACCAGCGAAAAGATCAGAATGATCTTGGACAGGATGCCGAAGCCGAACCAGACGATGAACAGCGGCGCAAGTGCGATTTTGGGCGCAGTCTGGAGGATGACCAGCGGGCCGTCGAGCCAGATCGCCAGCTTGGGAAAACGGGTCATCAGAAAGGCCAGCGCAATCCCTGCGACGCAGCCAAGTATAAGGCCCAGCACGATATTCTGCAATGTAAAGCCGAGATGCAGCCAGAGTTCGCCGGTGACTGCGATGCCGACCAGCGCATTCCAGGTGCGCTGCGGCGACGGCAGCAGATAGCCCGGCATCGCCATCGGTCCGGTTGCAAACCACCACGCCGCGAGCAGCACTGCAAGTGCCAGTGCGTAATCGAACCACGCGGTAAGGCGCCTCGCCATCAATGCGCCTCCCCTACCCGGCTCTCGGACGTCCGGAGATCGCGGCGAAGCTGGGCGACAAGTGCGTGATAGGCAGGATCGAGCTTTGTGTCTTCGCCACGCGGGCGAGCGAGGTCGACATCGTGGACGCATTTCAGCTTGCCGGGGCGCGCGGTCATTACCATCACCCGGTCCGCCAGATAGGCGGCCTCGTCGACGCTGTGGGTGACGAGCAGGATGGTCTTGCCGGTCGATTGCCAGATGCGCAGCAATTCATCGTTCAACGTGTCGCGTGTCAGGAGATCGACGGCCGAGAAGGGCTCGTCCATCAGCAGGATCGGCGGATCGTCGGAGAGCGAACGGGCAATCGCCGCGCGCTGTCGCATGCCACCGGAAAGCTGGCGGGGAAGCGCCTTCTCGAACCCGGCAAGCCCGACCATCTTGATTAGATCGAGCGCCGTCTTGTCGGCTTCCGCGCGGCTGACGCCTGCGGTATCGAGCGGGAAACGGACATTTTCAAGAATCGTCTTCCACGGCAACAGGACCGGTTCCTGGAAGACGAAGCCCACCGGTCGCCTGCGGCCGGCCGTATCAAGCGTGATCTTGCCGCCGGTCGCCTGATCGAGACCGGAGATCAGACGTAGCAGCGTGGACTTGCCACAGCCGGACGGTCCGACGATCGAGATGAACTCGCCTGCCTTGATGGTAATGCTGACGGGCTCCAGTGCCGTTACCGTCCCATGATCCGCGGCGAATGTCTTGTGAACACCCGCGATATCAATTATCCGCTCCGACTGCGCCACCCAAAACTCCATATCTCAGACACCGGGAAACAATACGAGCCTGGAGGATGGTGTCCTCTTAGGTCGTCCGCCTGGCCGGGAAAGAGCGCAAGCTTTCACAAATCCTTCACCGGCGCAACGGAAATATCAAAGATGAGATTTGTATCAAAAATCTCTCTGCACTTCATAATCTGAGTAGCCGTTTACGCCGCAACCTGCGATGGGGATGGGCTTTTCGATGTGGAATGCGGCTGACGATGTAGCGTCGCGGCGGCGGCGTCATATTCCTGTTAAATCTGCGATTCAATATCCATAATATGGATAAGTCGAAATGCAGATACTTTTATCCAAAAAGTCTCATTTTTGATAAAAGTCTTGACATTCGTACCGTTTCCAAAATAGGCTTTGTTTTTGAACGCCGGGAGCATCCTATGACGTCCGACCGCCCTTCTGCTTGACGCTGACCCAGCGACCGGCCGCGTGCGACATACGGACCTCTATCCAGCCGTCGCTGCTCCATCTCTCAACACAGACCCTTTGAGGCGGCAGGGCCCGCCCGGGGTCTTCAATTTCTCCTTTCCGGAAACCTTCATGTCAGCCAGCCTCTGCGTCGTTCCCGATTCCATTTCCGCCGGAGCCCCGCGGCCGCCTTCCATTCATGAGGTCGGAGCCCGAATTAAGAGTCATGAATGGGTGAACGGGGAGTACCGCCTGCTGGTGCTTGACGCGCCCGCATCCATACTCAATTGCGAGCCCGGCCAGTTTTTCCATCTGCTTTGCCCGCAGACAGATCGCTTCCAGCCCTATCTGCGCCGGCCGATGAGCATCTATTCCTTTGACGCGGCAAGGGGCACGCTTTCCTTTCTCTATAAGGTCGCCGGCGCAGGCACTGGCGCATTGGCCGAGTTGCAGCCGGGAGCCACCCTCAACATCGTCGGGCCACTCGGCAAGGGTTTCGAAATCCGGCCGGAATGGCAGAGGCCGCTGCTTCTCGCGCGCGGTGTCGGGCTTGCGACACTTGCACCGCTTGCCCGGGAATGTGCCCGGCTCGACCGTCCGCTGACCGCGGTCTGCAGTGCCCGCTCGCCGGAACTGCTGATGTCGACCGATCTCTTCCGCTCGTATGGGGCCGAAGTGATCACCGTCACGGACGCAGAGGGCAATTCCGGTGTTGAAAGCCTGACGACGCTAATCGAGCGCCTTATCCGCAGCCGCGGTATCGATGCCTTCTTCACCTGCGGTTCCGCCCGCCTGATGCGGATGCTGCAGGAAATGGGGGCCCGCCATGGAATCGTCGGCCAGGTGGCGCTGGAACAGCAGATGGCCTGCGGCATCGGCATGTGCCAGGCCTGTGTGCGCCCCTTCCGCCGTGAAACCGGCGCAGTAAACTTGCGCGTCTGCCGGGAAGGCCCCGTCTTCGATCTGCAGGAGGTACTGTGATGGCTGACCTCACCACGAAGATCGGCACACTGACGCTGAAAAATCCGATCATGCCGGCTTCCGGCACGTTTTCCGAGGAACTTGCCGAAGTCTTCCACCTCGACACCATCGGCGCGCATGTCACGAAGACGATCACCCGCGGCAAGCGTGCGGGCAATCCGATGCCGCGCGTCTGCGAGGTGGGTGGTGCGATGCTGAACTCGATCGGCATTCCAAGCAAGGGTGCCGAGTGGTTCGTGAAGAATGTCGTGCCTTTTTATGCGGATTACGATGCGCCGCTGGTAATCAGCATCTCCGCCAACACGGCCGACGAATTCGCGCGCTTTGCCGAAGAGGTCAGCGTGCCTGGCGTCGCCGCGATCGAGGTCAATATCTCCTGTCCAAACATAGAGGACGACGGCAAGGCGTTTGCCATGCGGCCGGGTCCGACCGGTGATGTGATCCGGAAGATGCGTTCCGCCACGGGCCTGCCGCTCTGGGCCAAGCTTTCGCCGAATACCGGCGAGGTGGTTGAAGTGGCGCAGGCCGCGGAAGCGGCGGGGGCCGATGCGCTCGTCACCGCCAACACCATGCTCGCCATGGCGATCGACAGCCGGACCGGCTGCGTCAGGCTCGGCAATATCATGGGCGGGCTTTCGGGTCCGGCGCTAAGACCCATTACGTTGCGCATGACTTACCAATGCGCTCGCGCCGTCGCCATTCCCGTCATCGGTTGCGGTGGCATCTCGGCGATCGACGACGTGCTCGAATACCTGATCGCCGGCGCCCGCGCCGTGCAGGTCGGCACCGCCACATTCATCAGCCCCACGACCATGCCACGCCTCGTTCGCGAGCTTGAGCAGGCGCTCGTCGGGCGCGGCTTGCCGTCCGTCGATGCGCTTATCGGCACGGTCGAGGTTGCAGATGAAGCCATCACCCTTGCGGAGTATGCATGATGGATGCCGCCGTTCGCGAACGACCTGCTTGCTTCGACATCACTGCAACCGCAGCCCGGCTGTTCTCCGAGATCGCTACGCGCACCGCCGATGTGGAAGGCGTAAGCCGCCCTGCCTTTTCCGATATCGAGACGGCAACGCTTCAGTTCCTGATCGATTTCGCCCGTTCGGAAGGACTTGCCGCCGAATGGGATGCCGGTCGCAATGCCGTTTTCGCACTGCCGGAACATGCGAAGGCAGAGCGCTATATCCTGGTCGGCTCGCATGTCGACAGCGTGCCGCGCGGCGGCAATTTCGATGGGCTGGCCGGCGTTCTCTCCGGGCTGCTTTGCCTCGTGCGCGCAAACCGTGAAGGCACGCGCTTTTCCGAACCGGTGCATGTGATCGCCATGCGCGGCGAGGAAAGCGCCTGGTTCGGCCCATGCTACATCGCCTCCAAGGCGCTGCTCGGCGTATTGTCCGAAACAGAGCTTTCAGCCCTGCACAAGAAGGATGGCCGGACCCTCGACGAGCACATGGAGGCGAGCGGCATCGACATGTCGCCGGTCCGGCGCGGCAGGCCGCTGCTCGATCGCAGGGCCGTAAAGGCCTATCTCGAAGTGCATATCGAGCAGGGACCGGTGCTGATCGAGCGCAATCTTCCGGCAGCCATCGTCTCCGGCATCCGCGGCAATTTCCGCTACAAGAAGATTTCCTGCTTCGGCGAAGCCGGGCATTCGGGAGCGGTTCCCCTCGCCTACCGGCACGATCCGGTGCTGGCGATGGCCGAGTTGCTCAACGTGCTCGATGTGGCCTGGCACGATTTCGTGGCCAAGGGCCACGATCTCGTCGTGACCAGCGGCATGGTTTCGACCGATCAGCAGAAACATGCTCTTTCGCGGATCCCGGACAGCGTCGAATTCAGTCTCGACATTCGCAGCCAGGACCGCGCCATGCTGGACACCATGCATGCGCTCATCCAGAAACATGCCGCCCGCATTGAACAGGAGCGCGCGGTACGCTTTGATCTTGGTAACGCGCTGTGGACGAGCCCGGCGCACTGTGACACGTCGTTGATCGAGCGGCTTGCCCATGCTTTCGGGGCGGTCGGCGCGCAGCCGGCGCTGATCCCCTCCGGCGGCGGGCATGATGCGGCCGTGTTTTCCGAAGCAGGCATCCCTTCCGGCATGATCTTCATCCGTAACCGCAACGGCTCCCACAACCCGCAGGAAGCGATGGAAATCGATGATTTCGCCATCGCCACCGCGATCCTCCATCAGTTCCTGACGAACCCGCCCGCACCCAGGAACCCCGCAGAAACGACAGGCCAGACGGCAAAGGAGCCCGGTCTCATGTTTACCGATATTACCGACATCATCCGGCAGAAAGGCAATGCTGTCAGGGCGTATCGCGCAGCAGCTTCAGCCGCGCGGGAGGCTGCCGTTGCCGACCCCCGCCGAGCGGTTGGATTTTTCATGCTTGCCTTTATCGCGCAGAACTTTGCGGATCTTCATTACGGGGAAGCGCTGCATGCAGCCGTTTTTGACGATGAACTAGCACGGCTTCGGAAGCTCGCCGAAACCTTGGATGCCGCATACGATAACCCAGATATCGAAGAATGGGTAAAAGCAATCTCGGCAGTGGCGGCCGACATCAGTCGCGATCAGATTAGCCAGGGACCTGGTTTGAAATATTGAGATCGCTGGCCTTAAAGGCCATGCCGCATGATCTCAACCAGGCGGAGCAGCATCGTGTCGCAGGCTTCCATTTGGGCCATGTCGATATATTCGTCTGCCTTGTGGCCCTGGGTCATATCGCCTGGACCGCAAATGGCGGCAGCCATGCCTAATTCGGTATGGAAAAGCCCCGCTTCGGTACCGAAAGCGACCTTGAAAGGGTCCTTGCGAACCCCAAGCCGGCGCAGCAGGTTCACGATTTCCGAATCCTCGGGAGTGTCGAGGCCAGGATAGGCGTTGATCTCCTTGATCTTGACCGCTGCCTCGGGAAATTCGTCCAGTAGCGGGGCCGCGATGGCCTCGGCGCCTTCGGTGATCCGCGCCACGATTTCCCTTGGGTCATCGGCTGCAAGGTTCCTGATCTCGAAGTCCACCTCGCAGCATTCAGGAACGATGTTGAGCGCGCTGCCGCCGCGCATCACCCCAGCGTGGATGGTGCTGTAGGGAATGTCGTAGGCATCGTCCCTCGTTCCGGACATCGCCAGACGATGCTGCTCGCCGCGCAGCACACCTATGAAATCCGCTCCCAGATGCAATGCATTGAGCGCCCGGGGGGCGAGCGCGGAGTGACCGGCGCGACCGGTGCAGCAGGCTCGTAGCGCCAGCTTGCCCTTGTGCCCGGTGGCGATCCGCATCCCCGTCGGCTCCCCGACGACGCAAAGAAACGGCCGGGATTGCCGCGTCTTCAGATTTGCCAGGAGATCGCGCACACCCACGCATCCGATTTCCTCGTCATAGGAAAGCGCCAGATGCAGCGGCGTGCGCAATGGCAGCGCCGCAGCCTTCAGGGAAGCCGATATGGCCGCCGCCACGAAGCCCTTCATGTCCGTGGTACCCCGGCCATAAAGTTTGCCGTTTTCCGAATGCAGCCGAAAGGGATCGCGGCTCCAGGCCTGGCCCTCCGTCGGCACCACATCGGTGTGACCCGAGAGGACGACACCTTTTCCCTCTTTCGGACCAACGGTCGCAAACAGATTGGCGCGGCTGCCGTCCGCGCTTTCCGCGAGCTCCCATGCAATCCCGGCACCGTCGAGCAAGCCCGTCACATAGGCGATGAGATCCCGATTGGAGGACCGGCTGACTGTCGGAAAGGAAATCAGCCGATCGAGGATTTCAAGGGTGGTTGTCACGCGGAAGCCTCCGTTCGCGACAGCAGGAGTTTGGCACGCCAGGGCGCCAGCCATATCCTCGCGCCGTCCGCGTGAATTGTCCTACCGCAAGCAAGGACAAACGGAATTACGCGTTTCCGACCCATTGATGAGCCTCAGCCTAATCGGCCCGGGCCTTGTACCCGCGAAGGCCTTGAAACGGCCCCTTCCCCGTTCCCTGCGTCGGCATGATGAGATGCGCAGGTGCGGTTTAGGAGGAGACTAAGCAAGGCTGAACGAAATCATATTTTTCGCGGGAAGGCGGCTCCAATACACCAGTCTGTACATGCCGGGCGATGCGCCGGATGCAACATGGCACAGGAAAAGGACGCCAATGTCATTGGAACGGATACACACGCTGGTTGTGGGAGGCGGCCAGGCCGGCATCGCGATGAGCGAGCATCTGAGCAAGCAAGGAATAGAACATCTGGTGTTGGAACGCGCCCGGATAGCGGAAAAATGGCGGACAGGCCGCTGGGATTCGCTGGTGGCGAACGGCCCCGCCTGGCACGACCGCTTTCCGAACCTCACCTTCGATGACATCGACCAGAATTCCTTCGCCAGCAAGGACCGGATCGTCCGGTATTTCGAGGACTACGCGAAGCAGATCGAGGCGCCGATCCGCTGCGGGGTCGAGGTGAAGGCGGTCACGGAAAAGGCCGACGGCTCCGGTTTTGTGGTCGAGACCTCAGAAGGCACGATCGAGGCCGTCAACGTCGTCGCCGCGACCGGCCCCTTCCAGCGCCCGGTTATTCCGGCAGTCGTTCCGGAGGAAACCGGCGTATTCCAGATCCACTCGAACGAGTACCGCAACCCGCAACAGCTGCCGGAAGGCGCGGTCATCGTGGTCGGCGCCGGTTCGTCAGGGTCGCAGATCGCTGATGAAATGCTCCGCTCGGGGCGCGAGGTCTATCTGGCGATCGGCCCGCATGACCGTCCTCCCCTTCGCTATCGCGGCAAGGATTTCTGCTGGTGGCTCGGCGTCCTCGGCCAGTGGGACAAGAAGACCCCGGACCCTTCCACCGAGCATGTCACCATTGCCGTCAGCGGCGCGCATGGCGGCCAAACGGTGGATTTCCGTCGCTTCGCCGAGCGCGGCATGAAACTTCTGGGCAAGGCGGAGCGATATCAGAGCGGCGTCCTGCACATCGCACCCGATCTGGCGCAGAATATCGCGGCGGGCGACGCGAGCTATCTGTCCATCATGGATGCAGCGGACGCCTATGTGGCGGCCAATAGTCTGGATTTCCCCGAAGAGCCTGAAGCGCGCCTGATCGGCCCTTCGCCGGACTGTGTAACAAACCCGATCCTCAGCATCGACCTGGCCGAAGCCAATATCAAGTCCATCGTCTGGGCAACCGGATATGCACTGGATTTCAGCTGGATCAAGGCCGGCAGGTTCGATGACAAGGGGCGGCCGTTCCATGACCGCGGCGTAACCCGCACGCCCGGTCTCTATGTCCTGGGCCTTGCCTGGCTTTCTCGTCGGGCGTCGCCCTTCATCTGGGGTGTCTGGCACGATGCCGAATATCTCGCAGATCACATCGCACAGCGCCAAATGGTCCTCCCAAGACAAGCTCAGCGATGACGGGCAGCGCGGACGGCAACTGATCACGTCGCCGTCCGCGCCCCTTTTCGGCAATTCATCTCTTTTCAGACAAACGAAGGCCGCACGCGGAACTCCGCGCGCGGCTTTTCTCGATCTATATGCCCTGTTATCAGCGAACGGCGCGAACTGCAGATGGCGCCCAGGCGACACCAACTTCCGTGCCGATCGGCGCGATATCGGCGCCGGCCGGCTGACGCACGATGACCGTCTTGCCGGATTTCAGCGTGACGATGAGGCGGCTTTCCGCGCCGGCATAGACGGTCTCGCTGACTGTGCCGGACAGGAAGCCTTCGGCTGCGCCGGTCAGAGTTACGTGTTCGGGCCGGATAAGCAGGCTCTCACCCGACTGCAACCCGGGCGCCGGTATCGTGCCCTCATTGGTTCTCAACATGCCATCGGCGATAGTGCCGTCGAAAATGTTCGAAAGACCGATGAATTCGGCCGAGAAGCGGTTCGCCGGAGCCTCGTAGACTTCATGCGGCGTGCCGATCTGGGCGATGAACCCGTCGTTCATCAGGCAGATGCGGTCGGACAGCGCCAACGCTTCTTCCTGGTCGTGAGTGACAAAGATGATCGTCGCACCGGTCTCGCGGTGAATGCGCCTGATTTCCATCTGCATGGTCTCGCGCAGCTTGCGGTCGAGCGCGCCGAGAGGCTCGTCCATCAGGATGACGCCTGGACGGTAGACGAGGCAGCGGGCGAGCGCCACACGCTGCTGCTGGCCGCCCGAAAGCGCCTTCGGCAGACGGTCGGCGGCATGGCCGAGATTGACCATGTCCAGCACCTCGGCGACGCGCTTGTCGACTTCGGCACCAGCAATCTTGCGCATCCGCAGCGGGAAGGCGATGTTTTCCTTGACCGTCAGATGCGGGAACAGTGCGTAGTTCTGGAAGACGACGCCAATGTCGCGCTGGTTGACGGGCAGGTTCGTCTCGTCGCGTCCGTCGATAAACAGGCTGCCGGCGGTCGGGTCCACCAGCCCGCAGATGATCTGCAGGAGCGTGGTCTTGCCCGATCCGGAGGGGCCAAGCAGGGTCAGGAGTTCTCCGGCGCGCACGTCGAGGTCGATCGCCTGCAGAACGGTGGTCTGGCCGTAGTTCTTCTTGATGCCCTTGACGCTGAGCTTGACCGTGTTTGCGGCCTGCGGCGAGAACTGCGATTGGGTTGGTATCTGAGACATCCGGTAATTCCAGTGATAGGTCGGGTCAGCGCGGACGGGCGCGTTCGGCAGCGACGAAGACGATGGTGACGACGGCAAGGATGATCACCGATGCGGCGGCAAGCGTCGGGCTCACCTGCAAGAGGACGTCGTCCCACATCTGTTTCGGCAAGGTCTGGCGCACGCCGCCGCCGACGAAAAGCGCGATGGTCAGTTCCTCGAAAGAGTGCAGGAAGCCGAACAGGAAGGCCGCGACGACGCTTCCCTTGATGATCGGCCAGGTGACCTTGCGGATCGTGTCCGTTTTCGTTGCCCCGAGCGTTGCCGCTGCCTGGTCGAGACGCCAGTCGTAGCTCTTGAAGGTCGTCAGGATGATGACGAAAACGACGGGCAAGGCAGTTAGCGTATGGCCGAGCGCTATGCCGGCATCGGTCGCGACGAGGCCGATCTGGGCGAATAGATAGAAGAGCGCCACGGCGATGACGATGTTGGGGATGATCATCGGCAGCATGAACAGAAGGAAGGCGAGATTGCCCACCCGGCTGGTGCTGCGCGCCACGCCGAAGGCGGCAATGCTGGAAATGGCCGAGGCCAACAGGGCCGAGACGATCGCGATTGCAAAAGAGCGCATCGTCGCCCCCGTCCAGTTCGGCGAACTCCAGTAGGTTTCGAACCAGCGCAGCGAATAACCGCGCGGCGGAAACTCCAGGAAGCTCGAACTGCCGAAGGCCATCGGCACGAAGATCAGCACCGGGACGAGAAGCATCACCATCACGGCGACGCAGAAGACGGTCAGCAGCCAGTCGCGCCGCTTAAAGCCCGGCACCTTGTCGAAGACCGCGGCCAGAAGATCGGTCGCCCATGCGAGGCCGGCGATAACGAGCCGGCCAAGCCGCGCGAATACGCCATTCGAATTCCGGTCGCTACGCTCGCCGGAGACGGCGGAAATGCCGAAAGCGCGATCGTAGACGAGGCAGACCGCGAGGGTTACCACCAGCAGCATGACGGCGATGGCGCCCGCCAGCTGCCAGTTCAGCAATTGCTGGACCTGAGTGATCAGCAATTGGCCGATGACCGTTTCACGCGGGCTGCCAAGCAGTGCCGGCGTGATGAAGAAGCCGAGTGAACTGATGAAGACGAGCAGGCCGGCAGCGGCAACACCCGGCATGGACAGCGGGAAAACCACCCGCCAGAAAGCCTGGCCGCCGGAAGCGCCGAGCGTCTTGGCTGCACGGGCCAGACCGAAATCGATGCTGAGAAGCGTCGGCAGCATGGTCAGCGCCGCCAGCGGCAGCATAGTATGCGCCATGGCAAAGACGACGACACCGCGACCGTAGAGCAAATCGACGGGACCGCCCATGCCAAGACCGGTGAGGATCTGAGAAAGCACGCCGCGGCGGGACAGGAGCACCATCCAGGCGAAGTTCTTGAGGAGCGCGCTCATCCAGAACGGCAAAAGCACGAGCCACATGACAACGCGCCGTCGCGTTTCCGGCATGCGGGCCAGCCAGTAGGCCAGCGGATAGCCGACCAGCAGACAGGCGATCGTCGTCTGTATGGCGATCGAAAACGTGTTGACCAGCACCTGCACATAGATACCGGCGCCGAACATCTGGCGATAGGTCTCGAAGCTCAGGTTGCCCGATGCGTCGCGGAACGACAGGAACATCAGGCCCGCCGCCGGCACGATGAGAAGCAGAATGAGGTAAAGGATGCCCGGGCCTGCAAGCCAGATCGGATCGAGCTTGAAGCGACGGGCGCTGGGAATTTGCCGTTCGGCCATTTCGTCAGTCTCTGGTAGGTCGGTCTCCGGCGAGTTCTGCGAGCCGCGCGCAAGCCGGAACCGGTGGTCTATCGAACGGGCGCGATGCCGATCTCTCTATATTATTTCGGCGCGGATACCCACTGCACCCGCGCCGACCGGATACTCTATCTGGAAGGAGGTTTCCTAACGCAAGCGCCTCAGCTCAGCATCCACTTTTCGAAACGCTCGGTGAGCGCGGTCTGGTTCTTGCCCCAGTAGTCGGCGTTCAGCGGGCGCAGACCCTTGACGTTTTCAGGCGCGGTCGGCAGCAGCTTGGCGCGATCGGCCTTGATGTACTGGTAGGACTTCACGTTGGCCGGGCCGCAGGCCAGGATGTCCGTGTACTTTGCCTGACGTTCGGCGTTCATGCAGTATTCGACGAACTTGTTGGCAAGCTCGGTGTTCGGCGTGCCAACCGGGATCGTCCAGCCGTCGATGTTGTAGAAGCCCTGGCCCCAGGCGAGCGATACCGGAGCGCCGTCGTCGATTGCGGTCTGGGCGCGCGTGCTCCAGATGCTCATCAGGTCCAGTTCACCGCTCTGGATGAGCTGCGTCGACTGGGCGCCGGTCGTCCACCAGACGTCGACGTGCTTGCGGATCTTGTCGAGGCTCTTGAAGGCGCGGTCGACGTCGAGCGGATAGAGCTGGTCCATCGGAACGCCGTCTGCGAGAAGCGCCAGCTCCATGGTGAGCACCGGGCTGCGCCAAAGGCCGCGACGGCCCTTGAAGGCCTCGACATTCCAGAAGTCCTGGAAGTTCTTCGGACCCTTGTCTCCAAACGTGTCCTTGCGATAACCGAGCGCCAGCGCGAAGACGGCAACGCCGGCGAATTCGTCGGTAATGGAACCGGCCACATAGTTTTCCGGATCGGCGACCTTGATCTTCAGCTTCTGCATGTATTCGCCGCCGAGCGCCTTCATCCGGAAGACATGCTCGGGCGTCATCATGCAGACGTCAAACAGGTTCGTCTTGGTGTCGACGACCATCTTGTACTGCGGGATGGGGTCAGGACCGTTGGTCGTCACGCTGATCTTGACGTTGTTCTCTTTTTCAAAGCTCTCATAGAAAGCCGCGCGAAAACCCTTTTCGAAAGCGCCGCCCATGTCCTGGATCTTCAGGACTTCGGCGCCGAAGGCGCCCTTGGTGAAGATGGCGGGAGCGGTCAGCGCGGTCGCGGCGCCGGCCCCTACCTTGAGCAGATTGCGGCGCGTCACGCCAAACTTGTTGGCCATATTAGTTCCCCTTTAGACAGCCTGTTTACGGCTTCTAGAAGCCATCGGGTGCCGCTTATGTAAATTATTTATTTCAGGCGTTCTGGTTAGGGGGGCCCTAATCGGCCATGGGCCCCGAGAACATCAAAGGCCCGCGCGTGCGCGGGCCTCGTGCAACCGGCCGAGATGGAGCCTTCAGGCCATCCGGCGTTCCTGTTCTTCCATTTCCTGGTTGATGTCCAAGATCAACGCATCGATATCGGCCCGCGCGAAGGATTTGCGCAGCCGGCGGTCGAATGTCGTGAAGATGCCGAAGAACGAGTTTGCGCAATGCTCCAGCATGCGGTCCGCATCTTCGGCGCCGATCGCCAGCTGCTTCTGCAGGAAGGTGCCAAACATCCTGCGAGCGATGGGATTGGCAAGCACGAAGACCGGCTGCGTGTCCCAGGCAATCCGCCTGTGCTCCGAAACGGAGCCTTTCGTCCGCAGCGGGGCTTCCAACCGGATATCGCGGGAGGAGGCCGCAACTTCAAGGACAACCATGTCCTCGTCCAGCGCCCAACGTTGACGTGCCGTATCGTAGGCGCAAAGGTCTTCGGCCGGAATTGCGATCGCAACCCTGCGGCTCTCGCCGTGTTTCAACGTGACCTTGGCGAATGATTTCAGCTCACGTACCGGACGGATAAGACGCGGCGCCCCGTAGCGAGCATAGACCTGCGCGACTTCCTTGCCTTCACGGAGACCGGTATTGGTCAGAGTGAAGCTGATCGTCACCGTTTCGCCGAGGTGCAATTCGGTCCTGTCGAGTTGCACATCGGAATAGGCGAACCGTGTATAGCTCAGACCGTGACCGAAGGGGAAAAGCGGCTCGATCTTGCGTGCGTCGTACCAGCGATAACCGACATGGACGCCTTCGCTATAGACGTGGCGGCCGTTTTCACCCGGATAAGTGAGATAGGCCGGCATGTCTTCCGTGCGCTTTGGGAACGTAGTCGTCAGCTTGCCGCTCGGGTTGGCGCGACCGAAGAGCACGTCGGCGATACCACCACCCATGGCCTGGCCGGAGAAGAAGATCTCGACCACGGCCGGAACCTTGTCGACCCACGGCATGACGACGGCATCCGGGCTCGCAACCACGACGACGGTATTCGGATTGGCGGCCACGAGCCGCTCCACGAGTTCGTCATGGCCGGGCGCGAGCGCCAGCGTGCGGCGATCGGAACCTTCGCCGTCATAGCCGTTTTCGTTGTTGACGAAGACCACGACCATGTCGGCGCCGGCGACGCCGGCTTCCGCTTCGGCGATCAGTCCGGCGCGTTCCGTCTCGATCTCGCTGGTGCCGCGGAATGTGAGGATCTCGATGTCGCTGCCGGCGAGCTTGAGGATTTCCTCGAGTGGGACGTCGATGGAAGTCGGCATGGTGGTCGCGCAGCCCGAACCCTGGATGACCGGCACGCCCGCACCCTCGCCGACGACAGCGATGCGCTTGACCCTGGAGGGCTCGATCGGCAGCAAGTCGCCCTCGTTCTTGAGCAGGACGACCGATTCCGCCGCCATCTTGCGGGCCAGGGCGTGGTGTTCGGCGCGATCGAAGGTGATGGCGCGGTTTTCGCCGAGTTTTGCCAGGCGCACGAGCTTCAGCACCCGTTCGCAGGCCGTGTCCACCACAGCGCGCTCGACCTTGCCGGCGCGAATGGCCTCCAGCAGGTCGGCCTTGCGGGTGCCGCTTTCCGGCATGTCCAGCTCGTTGCCTGCGATCAGCGAGGCCGGCCGGTCCTTGATGCCGTGCCAGTCGGAGACGACGAGACCATCATAACCCCAGTCCTCGCGCAGGACCTGATTGAGCAACCACGGATCCTCGGCGGCCTGAACGCCGTTGAGCCGATTGTAGGAACTCATCACCGTCCAGGGATTGCTTTTCTTGATCGCCCGCTCGAAGCCCCGGAGATAGATTTCGCGCAGCGCGCGCTCTTCCACGACCGAATCCATCGAGGTGCGCTCGACCTCGGAATTGTTGCAGGCGAAGTGCTTCAACGAAGCGCCGACGCCATTCTCCTGCAGGCCGTTGATGACACCGGCGGCGAAATCGCCGGAGAGGATCGGATCCTCGCCATAGTACTCGTAGGAGCGGCCGCCGAGCGGTGTGCGGCGGATATTGATGCCAGGACCGAGCAGAAGATGAACGCCGAATTCCTGGCACTCCTTCGCCAGCGCCTCGCCGAGTTGGCGGGCCAGATCCACATCCCAGGAGCAGCCGAGGCTGGAGCCGTTCGGGAAACACGTCGCCAGCTTCATCTGGCCCCAGGCGATCTGCACATGGTCGGCACGCTGGTTGACGACGGAGAGAAACGCATCGAAATCCTGGCCGCCGGCCTCGTCGCCATCGATCTGGGGAATGGAGTAACGCACGCCATAGGTGCCGTCGGTCATCACGATGCGCGGGATGCCGAGGCGCTCGATGGACTCCGTCTTCCACATGCGATGGCCGGCCAGAAGCGCAACCTTTTCCTCATCCGTCATTTCGGCAACAAGTTCTGCAAACCTGCCGTCCATCAGTCTTTCATAGGTCAATTCATGTCTCCGGATGATGCGTTTCTGGCGCCTGCAACGGATCGGCGCGGCGAGGAAGGATATGGTCCAGGATGACCTTCGCATCGCTGATATAGCGGGGAAAGAAATCATTTCCGAAGCGAGGCTTCACCAAAAGCTTGGCATGATCAGGTCACGGAACGGCGGCGGTCCAGGAGCGGCGCCGTCATCCCCGGAATATAGGCGTCGGAGACGAACGACTTGCAGTGCTGCTCGAAGGCTTCGAGAAGTCTCGACTTGCGCCCGCTTTGCAGGGAAATGACGCCGATCACGACCGGCTTGTGCTCCCCCGACAACGGCACCCTGGTGACCGGGCGGCCATCCATCGCCAATTGCGATTTTGGCCGGACGTTGGCGAGCGTATAGCCATAACCGTTGGCGACCATCGTCCGGATGACGTCCTGATGGGTGGAGCGCGTTGCGATGGTCGGCTCCAGCCCCTGTTTCGCGAACAGGTCGAGGAAATATTGCCGGCTGAGCGGCAGATCGAGCAGGATCAACGGTTCCGAAACCAGCTTCTCCAAAGCGATCGACGAGAGGCGCGCAAAAGGATGGGCCTCACCGACGAGGACATGGGGCGGAAGGCTGGCGAGCGGCAGGAAGTCGAACCCTTCGGGGACGAGAAGATCATAGCTCAGGACGATATCGAGCTCCGCCCTTTGAAGCTTGTCGAGCAGACCTTCATGATCGCTGACAGTCTGTACGATCCGTGTGGCGGGAAAGGCGGATGTGAAGGAATGCGACAGTTCCGGCATGATCATCGGCGCGAAGGTGACCATGCAGCCGAGCGAGATCTGGCCGCGGACCTTGTCGTTGACCTCCGACGCCACCGTGTACATGTGTTCCGCCTGATCGACGAGACGCTTCGCCTCGGTCAGCAGCACGCGTCCGGCCGGCGTCAGCGACAGGCCTTTCGCATGGTGACGGACAAAGAGCTGGGTTTCCAGCTCTTCCTCCAGATGGGTGATGGCCGTCGAGATGGAGGGCTGCGATATATTGAGCCGCTCCGACGCCAGCGTGATGCTGCCGGTTTCCGCCGTCGCGATGAAATACTCGATCTGCCGCAAGGTATATCTCATGCCACTCGCTTATATCGGCAAACGCTCAACAAACAAGCACGACCGAAACGGCTATTCGTCTCCCGGCACGCCGAATGACGGAGCCGCCTCGGGCGCGACCGCCCTGCGCACGTAGTCCTCCATCTGCGGCTCGTAGACCCGCCAGATTTCGAACAGCTTTTCGATCGGTTGCTCGGACCAGTCGACCCTCAGATCGACGATCGGCCAATCCAGTTCCCGCGCAACCTTTACACCGGCCGAATAGACGGGACCCGCCTCGCCGCCGGCATCCTGTCCGGCCTTCAGCGCCACCATAAGCCTTTCGGCGAGAAAGCCACGGCTCTGCTCGAAAGCCTCGACCATGGCCGACAGGACGAACCGGTCCATCAGCAGATTGCCGGCGGCAATGCAGTCCTGCCCTTCCGCGATGCCGTGAACTCCGAGAGCTCCCTTGCCCGAAAAGGCGGCCGTCGCACCAGTCCGGTCGATGACGGCGATCTGGCGGAAATCCGCAAACGGGGTGGAGGCGACAAGCGCGCCCCTGACCTGTGCAGCCGATCGTCCGCCGGCAAGCAGTTCAAGACCCAGAAGGCCAAGTGAGGGATCGGTGACATTCTGACTGGCGATCACGCCCGCGCCCGCCTTGACATGCGCGCAGCGGGCTGCGACCGCCGGCGAAGACGACGAGATGGCGATGCCGAACGCACCCGTTTCGCTGCAGCGGGCCGAGATGGAAAATGTCATGACGCGATCCGCTTATTCTTCATCGGGAATGACGGCGATGGCATCCACCTCGACCAGCCATTCTGGGCGGGCGAGCGCCGACACGACGATGCCGGTCGAGACCGGGTAGACGCCCTTCAGCCACTTGCCGACCGTGCGGTAGACCGGCTCGCGGTAACGCGGATCGATGATGTAGATCGTGATCTTGCAGATATGCTCCAGCTTGGAGCCGGCTTCTTCCAGCAGCATCTTGATATTGGCCATGGCCTTTTCGGTCTGGCCTTCCGCGTCACCGATCGCGACGCTTTCGGAAGTGTCGAGATCCTGGCCAATCTGACCGCGCACGAACACCATGCTGCCTTTGGCGACTACGGTCTGGCACAGGTCGTTGTCAAGCTTCTGCTCCGGATAGGTGTCCTTGGTGTTGAACTGGCGGACGCGCTTGTGAACGACCATCGTGCGATTTCCTTGTTCTGGGAGATTACGTTTCCGCGACTGTATCGCCGCCACGCCGTGGCTTGGAAAATAGAGATTTCCGGTGCGCTGGTTTGTATAAACCGAGGCAAGCGCAAACTGCTTAGAGCAGGCTCATGCGGTGAAGAGCCATCACGTCGATAACGTCTAGCCGTTGAGAAACAGGTCTTTCAGAAATACTCGTCACTTGCCATGTGATGACGTCGATGTTTTCAGAGGCATCAATCAATGCCTTCTGGAAGCTGTCAAATATGGGTGTATTGGTGAACAGCGTAGCCGTTGCGCGTCAATTCCTCAAAAAATGACGGGGTCTGGCCGGCTGGATCAGCGGACGAGGAAGCCGTGCTTCAGGGGATCATCCCGGTCGAGGAACCAGTTGCACTGGCCGTAAATATACGCACTGCCGGACACTTCCGGCAAGACGGCCTTGAAGCGGCCAACCGTTGCCTCACCGATCACCCTCCCCCGCATCACGGAACCGATGATCGATTCATTGACCAGCCAGCCGTTGTCCGGCATGGCGGATTGCGCATGCAGCAGCGCGACGCGTCCGGCCGTTCCCGAACCGGTCGGGGAACGGTCCACCTGGCGATCCGCGAAAATGCAGCAGTTGGCCTGCGTCGATCCGGCCTGTGACGGCGCACCGTGGATGATCGTGCCGTATATATGATTGAGTTCGGGAATATCGGGATGCACCACGGGATAGGTCGCGTTAGCGGCCTTCTTGACCTCAGCGCCGAACTGGATCAGCCGTTCGACATTGTCCGGCCGGATATCCAGCCCATGCGCCCGACCGTCGGTATAGAAATAAAAAGCGCCGCCAAAAGCGACATCTCCCTCCACCCGGCCGAAGCTTGGCGTCTCGACGCTGGCATTGGCGACATAGACGAAGGAGGGGACATTGACGAAGCGGACAGACCGGGCGCGCTGCCCGTCCCATTCGACAAACGCCTCGATGAAGCCGCAGGGCGCGTCGATCCGACCCGGGTTTCCGGCACGGCCTGCGGCACCCATCCAAGTTCGACGGCAGCCGTTGCAAGCGCGATGACCCCGTGCCCGCAATGATCGCTATAGCCCTCGTTGTGAACGAAGATGATGCCGAAATCCGCTCCATCGGTCACCGGGTCGGTCAGATATCCGGCATACATATCCGCGTGGCCCCGCGGCTCGAAGATGAGCGCTTGCCGAACCTCGTCGAGGTTTTCTTCCACCCATGCACGGCGCTCGACGATCGTCCTGCCCGGAAAACGCGGCAGGCCGTTCGTCACGATCCGGAACGGTTCTCCGCCGGTATGGACTTCCACTGTCGAGATCATCCGCTCTATGTTCATGCTCGTTCTTCCAGGCGATCATCGATCAGGACAATAAGGTCGGCAGTCAGTCTAGTGTGCTGGCGACGACGGGCGCAACGATGCCGACGAGCATGGCCAGACAATCGCCGTCCTTATCCTCGAAGAAACCTTCGTCCCGGTGGGAGAGATTGGCCGAGCCGATCACCTTGCCCTCCCAGACGACGGGGATGTTGATCATGCTGTTGATGCCAAGGCCGAAGATAACATCGTAATCTGGAAAATTGACCCGGATATCCTCGGCATTCCGCGAAATGAGGACATTACCTTCCCCGAACACGACGCGCCCCCAGACGGTATCCTCCCGCTTCTTGCGTCCGCGAGCCGGGTAGGCGACCTTGTCGCTGGAATGCAGCCGCTCGACCGCCTCTCCGTTTTCGACAATACGGAACAGGGTAAAGAGCTTGTGACCATAGCGCGCCTGAATGATGTCATCCAGAAGCTGCGCAGTTTCCGCAATATCGTTGCGTGCAGTGATGACGGAAACCAGACGTGCGACGTCTTCCAGGACCGGGGCCTTGGTTTTCATGAGGATATGTTCCTTTCAGGATGCTTTGATGGATGTTCCGGCCGTGGCGGTTCCGGGGCGCGGAATGACAGGATGATCGTGTGGTTCGGGTATCAGGCCGGTCACCCTGAACCGCAGAACGATGAGAAGGGTCGCGCTGAGGAATAGCTCGCGGATCGCCGCACCCTGCGCCGGCGAAATGTAGGGAATAAACGGGACGACGAAGCGCGAGCCTTCGAGAATGAGGATGATGAGGGCGGCCCCGACAACGGCGCCCCGATTGTTTCCGACACCGCCGACGAGAAGCGACAGCTTCACGTAGAGCGTGAGCAGCGGCACGAAGAGGTCCGGCGAGATGAACGACGTGTAGTGCGCATAAAGCCCGCCTGCCAGGCCGATGATGCCGGAACCGATGGAAAAGGCCTTCAACTTGAATGACTGCGCGTTCTTGCCGGCGACGCTGACCACCATGTCGTCATCGCGCACCGCCCGCAAAACACGGCCGAACGGCGAATACGAAATGCGCTGGCAGCAGACATAAAGTCCAAGGAGGACCAGCAGGACGATCCCGAGATAGACGAGGTTGTACTGGAACGGCGTGAGATCCGCCCGGAACGGGCCGGCAATGCCGGAAATTCCGTCGGTGCCATTGGTCAGCCAGATTTCATTGGAAGCGACGATGCGGATCGTTTCGGCAAATCCGAGCGTGACGATCGCCAGGTAATGTTCCTTCAGACGGCGGGTCACCAATGACAGGACCGCCCCGACGGCCGCCGCAACGATCGCGCCCGCCATGATTCCGAGCGGGATCGGTATCGCGAATGTCTTGGTCAGGATCGCGCTCGTATAGGCGCCTGCGGCGGCCGATCCGACCAGACCCAGGTTGACGAGACCGGCCATGCCCCACATGACGTTGAGACCCAGCGCCATGACCGCATAAATGCCAGCCACGACGCACATGCTGATGATATAGATTTCCATGCTAGTTGGCCTCGCGTCCGAAAAGCCCCTGGGGGCGAAGCGTCAGGATGAGCATGATCGCGATGAAGGCTACGGCGGACTTGTAACTTGCCGGCAACGCGAGAAGCGACAATTCCTCGGCGATGCCGATCACCAGGGCCCCCGCCACCGCCCCCGGAATACTGCCGAGGCCGCCAACCACGGCTGCGGCGAAAATCGGCAGCATGGAGCGAAAGCCCGTCAGCGGGTCGATCGAGGAATCGAGTCCGATCAGCATTCCGCCCAGACCGGCGAGCCCCATGCCCATGAAGGAGGCAATACGCGCCACGATCTGGGAATCGATGCCCTTGATATCAGCCAGCCGTGGATTGTCGGCCACAGCCCGCATCGCCTTTCCCATGCGGGTGAAGAAAAGAAAGCCGAAGACCAGTGCCATGACGACTATCGACACTGCAAGATTGTTCAATTGCTGCGGGCCGAGGTGAATGCCCCCCACAATGATGTCGCGTGCCAAGGGCAAGTCGTATCCACGCAGGTCGTTTCCGAAGAAAAGGCGGACGACGTTCTCCAGTCCGATCGTCAGGGCGAGCGAACCGATGGCCGTCGTGATGACGCCGGCCGACCTGAACGGTTTCAGGATCAGTTCGTCGGTCAGCAGGCCGACGAGCCCGCTGATCAGAAGTGCTATCGCAAGTGACGGCAGCACCGAGAACCCGTAAACGGAATTCGCGACCCAGCCGGCAAATGCGCCGACTGTGGCATGCGAAGCGATCGCAAAATTGGGGAACCGGAGCACGGAGTACATTGCCGTCAATCCGATGGCCGGAATGGCGAGAATGCTTCCCGCCATGATCCCGTTCGCAATCAACTGGAGAACGTTCATCTGCTATCCCCGATCAGACGATCTTGATCAATTCGATCTTGCCGCCCTTGGCCGCGCTGTAACGGAAGCGGCAATCCATGATGTCGCCCTTCTCGTTGAAATCGCAGTTGCCGCTGGCACCGTCATAGTTGACATCCTTGCCCTGCTGCAGAAGCTTCAAGCCTTCAGCCGCCGAATAGACCTTGGTACCGCCACCCTGGGAGATCAGGCGAACGGCATCGCGGATATCGGTTCCGACGACTTTGCCGGATTTCTGGATGGCAAGGAGTGCAAGGCTGATCCAGTCGGTCGCCTGCGCCTCATAGGAATCCGCTGCCGGGTTGCTCAAACGCTTTTGAACCAACGAATACGCTTCGCTGCCGACGTCGCTGGATGGCTGTACGGTAATGAGTCCATCGGTAACATCGGCCTGGATGCCTTCGGCCACCTTGCTCGTATAGGCGTAGGATTGCGTGATGCGGCCCCCCGAATAACCGGCGCGATAGAGATCCTTGAGCAGGACGGTGAGATCCGGCGAATAGCTGTTGAGGTAAATGAAATCAGGCTTGGCCGCGATGGCGCTGTCGATCTCCGAACGGTAGCTCGTCTTGTTCGACTCATAGATCAGCCCCCCGACGAGCGAGGAACCTTTCGCAGTGAGCACGGAGGCGATCTGCTCGCGCATCGTTGCTGCGAACGGGGTCTGCACCGCTACGTAGAACACCTTCTTGGCGCCGACGGACGCGATATATTCGGCATGCTTGGTCGCCTGCAGCGCGGTGTTCGGCTGCGTGCGAAAGATATAGCCCTGGTGCGGCAATTGGGTAATCGAGTCCGCGCCCGACACGGTCATCAGGCAGGTCTTGCTCTCCCAGCACACCGGCGCCACGGCCGAAGTAACAGCCGAAGCCCAGGTGCCCATGATCACCGGAACGCGATCGACACCGACCAGCTTCTGCGCAGCGCGCACGGCGGCTTCGGGGTTTGTCTGGTCGTCCTCCACGACGAGTTCGATCGACCGCCCGATTACGCCGCCGGCCTTGTTGACCTCTTCGACGACAGCCTGCATCGCCTTGACCATGCGCGGGCCGTCGGAGGCACCGGCGCCGGTCAGCGGCGTCAGGACGCCAAGCTTGATGGCCGTCTCTGCCCGCAGGATGCCAGGAGCGCAAAGGCTGCCGGCGACGATGGCGGATGCGGAAAGAAATTCTCTTCTGTTCATTGCGTTCCCTTTTCTTTGCGTTTGCCGAAGTTTGAGTTCTACCCCCCGAGGAACATCCGGTTGATGTCCTCGTTGGCCAGCAGTTCCGGGGAGGGTCCCTCGATGCTGTTCTTGCCATCGACCAGGATGTAGGTCCGGTCGGAGATCGCCATGGCTTCGCGCGCATTCTGTTCGACGAGCGCGATCGCCTTGCCCGCATCGCGGAGTTTGCGGATTTCAGCGAAAAGCTCGTCTGCCGCCGCCGGGGAAAGACCCGCGGTCGGCTCGTCGAGCAGGATAAGGCCAGGATCCACCATCAGCGCCATCCCGACCGCCAGCAACTGGCGTTGGCCGCCGGAAAGCGTCCTTGCGAGCTGGGTCTTTTTCTTGAGCAGGATGGGGAAGTGTTTCATCACTTCGTCGGCGCGGGCGCGGAAATGCTTTGGCGCGATGTATCCGCCCATTTCCAGGTTTTCGTAGACGGTCATGTTCCCGAAAACATTGTGCTCCTGCGGCACGAATGCGATCCCGTGGCGCGAGACGTCATGCGGCTTCATGCCGTTGATCGGCGCACCGTCATAGACGATGCTGCCTTCCGAAGGCCGCAGCAGTCCGGCAATGGTTTTCAACAGCGTCGATTTGCCGGCGCCATTGGGACCGACCACGCAGACGATCTCGCGCGCGCCGACGTGAAAGTTGACGCCCTTGAGGATCTGGTCACCGACGGAATAACCAGCGATGACGTTCTCGACGGCCAAGACACTCATTTGCGAGACCCCATGTAAGCGTTCTGCACATCCTTGTTGCCAGCCACGAAATCGAAGGTGCCCTCGATCATCTTTTTGCCGTCGGCCATGACGATGACGTGGTCGCAGAGCCGCGAAATCAGGTCCATCTGATGCTCGATCAGCACGATGGTGACGCCTTCCGAGGCGATGGTGACAAGACGTTCGCCAATCTCGCGAACGAGCGACGGATTGACGCCCGCCATCGGTTCGTCGAGCAGCAGCATGGCCGGATCGCGCATCATCGCCCGACCGATTTCCAGAAGCTTCTTCTGCCCGCCGGACAGGTCGGATGCCTTGTTGTCCAGCACATGCGAAAGCCTCAGCCGCTCGGCGATACCGAGCGCCTTGTCGATGAGCTGCTTTTCGCGATCGATGCTCGCCTTGCCCCGCATCAGGGACTGAATGAGGCCCTCGCCCGGTTGATCCGTGCCGTAAAGCATCAGGCTTTCGAAGACGGTCAGCCGCGGAAAACCACGAGCGATCTGGAAGGTGCGCACCAGGCCCCTGCCCGAAATCTCATCCGGCCGCATGCCGTCGATGCGTGTTCCCTGGAACCGGATTTCGCCGCTCGACACCGGAAGCACGCCGGAAATGCAATTGAAGAGCGTCGTCTTGCCGGCACCGTTAGGCCCGATCATGCCGACGATACCGCCTTTGGCGATGGTCAGGTCGACGCCGGACAGGGCGTGCACCCCGCCAAAGTTTCGCGTTACTCCGCTGATTTCCAGCATTTCAACCCCATTGAAGAAAACCGAACCGATCCGTCTGACGTGGTAGCATCGTCTCGAGAGGTCAGTATCGTCGTTTAATGTAGTAGCCAGCGAGAACCGTGATCGAGACGGTCACAGACAACAGGATGAAGGACAGGGCAGCGCCGAATGGCCAGTTTGCCTTGTTCAATATTTCCCCGACGATCATCGGCGACATCATGCGGAACGACGGGCCGCCCAGAAGCACCGGCGTCGCATAGGCATTCATCGTCAGCATAAAGGACAGCACGACTGCGGCCAGAATGCCCGGCACGATCTGCGGCAGCTTGACCAGCACGAAGGTCTCGAACGGATTTGCCCCAAGGCTGGAAGCTGCGTATTCGACATTCTCGTCGAGGCCTTCGAAAACGCTCCGCAAAGTCAGCACCACACAGGGCAGTTTCACCGCGACGATGCCGACAAAGACAACAAACGGCGTGTACATGAGAAGAAGACCGCCTTCAAAGCGTGTTTTTGTAGAAAGTACCGCCGCGAATGATGGCAGCGAGACTCTCCTCAGGACGCGACAGGATCGCCACGTCCTCCAGCGGATTACCATTGACGACCACGAAATCCGCATAGGCGCCTTCCGCAATCACGCCAATCCGGTTCTCCATCATGCATAGCTTCGCGGAAACCCTGCTCGCCGAATGGAGGATGTCGTGCGCCGACAGAACCTTGGCCCGGATCTCGAATTCCATCGACTGATATTTGTGCAGCTGCCCAAGCAGGTCCGTTCCGAAACCCATCGGCAAACCTGCTTCCTTCATGAGGCGAAGGGATTCCAGGCCACCTATCCGTACCGTGTCGATCTTGGCTTGGGAATCCGCGCCGAGACCAAAAGCAGCCCCTTCCAAGGCAAGCCCTTCGTAGGCGGCAAGGGTCGGGCAGGCGATCGCACCGGCTTGCGCGGCAAATTCCGCGGTTTCCAGGGTGATGAGGTTGCAGTGCTCGAGAGATTTCACGCCGCATTCCACCGCGCGCCGGATCGATGCATCGGAATAGGTGTGGGCGGAAACGTAGAGACCGTAATTCTCCGCCTCCTCGACAATGGCGCGGATTTCCTCGCGGGAATATTGCAGCACATGGATCGGATCGTTGGGCGAGGAAACACCGCCGTTCGCCATGATCTTGATGAACTCGGCACCGCCCTTGATCTCCTCGCGGGTTGCGCGGCGAACTTCGTCAACGCCATCGGCGATGCGCCCGAGTGCGCCAAGCGAGGCGGCATGCAATTCGCGCTTGTCGTTGCGGGCGCGGTAATCGCAATGGCCGACGGTTTGGCTCAGCGCTTTGCCGCAGATGACCAGCCGGGGCCCGTCGATCAACCCCTCCTCTACCGCCAGCTTGAGCCCGAGGTCCGCCCCGGCGAGGTCGCGAACCGTGGTAAAGCCGCGCATCAGCATCTCATGCATGATCTTGCGTGCACGCAGCGCGATAAGGGAGGACGGAAGCTCGGCGTTCTTGGCAAGATCGACCAGCGTTGCGATGACATGCACATGTGCGTCGATCAGGCCCGGCATCAGTGTCCGGCCCTTGAGGTCGATGCGCTCCAGACCTGCGGCCTCGATCTTCCGCGTCGAAATGCGGACGAAGCGGTCGCCTTCGACCTGCACTTCAACGCCATCGAGCAGCACGCCGTTATCGACGTCGAGAACCTTGCCACCGTGAAGAATGTAACCGTCCATGAAGTCCCTCGTTCGCAATTTTCCTAAAGATAAAAACGATCATGTCTGTTTGTAAATAGCAAAAATCGGAAGAATGCCCTTTTTGGTGCAAATGCTGCATCTGCTCACTTATCGGGCAAAATATATTGCAGCCGCACAATCTCGCGCCGTAGCCGGCTTCGAATCCGATCGATGAACCTGAGACCAGGAGCTCTCACCATCGCGAACTGTAGTCAGACCTCGCTTCGGCGGCGCGCCCAGCAAGCTGGACCCTGCTTAAGCTGTATGACGCACCGGTTATCGAATTTGGCATCGAATTTCCTGTCGACAAGTTGAATACAAGATGCTACCTGATGCCACGAGGCGATGGCTCGTGCCGAAATTCCGCATGCGCAGCGCCAGCTCAAGGCCCGGCTCAAAAAAGGAATTTGCGATGAAAGCCAGCATTTTTTCCGGTGTCATTCCGGCTCTGATGACCCCTTGCAAGGATGACCGTACACCCGATTTCGATGCGCTGGTGCGCAAGGGACAGGAACTGATTGCAGCCGGCATGTCGGCCGTCGTCTACTGCGGCTCCATGGGGGACTGGCCGCTTCTGACGGATGCCCAGCGCATGGAAGGCGTGGCGCGCCTGACCGCCGCGGGCATTCCGGTTATCGTCGGAACCGGTGCCGTCAACACGGCTTCCGCCGTCGCGCACGCCGCACATGCGCAAAAGGTCGGCGCCAAGGGCCTGATGGTCATTCCACGCGTCCTCTCGCGCGGTTCGGTAGTCGCAGCCCAGAAATCCCACTTCAAGGCGATCCTGTCCGCGGCTCCGGACCTTCCGGCTGTCATCTACAATAGCCCCTATTACGGTTTCGCGACGCGCGCCGAACTGTTCTTCGGCCTTCGCGCCGAGCACCCGAACCTCGTCGGCTTCAAGGAATTTGGCGGCCCGGCTGACATGCGTTATGCGGCGGAAAACATCACCGGCCGTGACGACGGGGTGTCGTTGATGATCGGCGTCGATACCGCGGTCTTCCACGGCTTCGTGAATTGCGGCGCGACCGGCGCCATCACCGGCATCGGCAACGTGCTGCCGAAGGAAGTGATCCACCTTTGCAATCTCTCCCAGGCGGCCGCCCGCGGCGATGTCGATGCACGCCAGCGCGCACTCGAACTGGAACAGGCGCTTGCCGTCCTGTCCTCGTTCGACGAAGGCCCGGACCTGGTGCTCTTCTTCAAGCACATGATGGTGATGAAGGGCGACAAGGAATACACGCTGCACTTCAACGAAACCGACCGGCTTTCTGAAAGCCAGCGCGGTTATGTCGAGACGCAGTTAAACCTGTTCAACATATGGTATGCCGAGTGGAGCAAGCTCCCCGGCGCCGTGCAGGCCTACAAGGCCTGAATACGGTCGTGCCGGGAACGAAAAGCCCTCCGATCGGAGGGCTTTTTTGTTTGCGGGCTGCTGTCCATCAGGCAACCGCGTCCAGACCGAGCGAAAGCAGCCGGTCAAGCTGTTCGATTTCCGCATCGGCCAGCACGATGCCTTCGGCATCCGCGCGGGCGCGCGCTGCAAAACGCCGCTGCGAGGGAAGGCGTGCGCCCTGGCCGACGATTGCGTCGAACAGAACCTCCGCACGCGAAAACGGGTCGCCGGGCCGGCCGGCCGCGAAAGCCTGGGGCGACATGGCGATAATGAGTTCGCCATGGAAAGGCGCAAGCGTCGTGGTGCCGAGATAATCGAGAACTTCCGGGCTCGTCAGGTCGCCGATCATGATGCCGGCAAGCAGTTCGATCATGATGCCGATCGCAGATCCCTTATGGCCACCGAAAGTCAGCATGGCGCCGGCCAATGCAGCCTCCGGCTCGGTCGTCGGTTTGCCGAAGGCATCAAGCGCCCAGCCTTCCGGAAGTGGCTTGCCGGCACGGCGGTGAAGCTCGATCTCGCCGCGCGCGGCGACGGAAGTGGCGAAATCGAAGACATAGGGAAACTGGTTCTCCCGCGGCCATCCGAAGGCGAAAGGATTGGTGCCGAGCAGCGGCCTGCTGCCGCCGGCGGGCGCCACGGTCGCATAGCTGGGGCACATGACAAGCGCCGCAAGACCTTCCCCGGTAACCGCCTCGACCTCCGGCCAGAGGGCCGAAAAATGCGAGCAGTCGTTGATGACCAGCGCCGCAAGACCGAGGCGCCGCGTCCGCGCCACAAGTTCCGGCAAACCCAGTTCGAAGGCGGCATTCGCAAAGCCGCCGCGCGCATTGACCTTGACGATGGCCGTCTCGTCCGCGGCAAGCAGTTCCGGGATGGCATCAGGCTTCACCTTGCCCGCCTTCACGGTGCGCATAGCGCCCTCGATGCGGTAGATACCATGGGACTTGCAGGCATCCCTCTCTCCCGCCGCAATGACTTTGGCCAATGCGCGTGATTGCGGATCGTTGAGGCCCGCCTTGCGAAAAATGGCCTCTACCCGCTGATAGAGTTCCTTGTGAGTAAGCGTCACGTGTCCTGTCACGGCAGAGTTCTCCAGTTCGGCATATGCGTGGTAAAGTGCTATTAAATTCTGTGCCCAGACCAGTCGGCGAGACCATTTCGCCGACGGTTTCGTCGTCAATCGAGGCGCCGGGCAAGCTCACGCCTATCGGCTGTCACCATAGGTCGCGACAAGCATTTCCTTCCATTTGCCAAGCAGGCTTCTCTGAAGCTCCGTGGTAGAGTTCGAGCTGAAGCTGCTGTGAAGCGCAATGCCGCGCAGGACGCAAAGGCTGAGCTGGATGAACTCATCCGTTTCAGGCTTCTCCAGCGAGACGCCGAGCAGTCTTGCGATTGCCCTGTCGCGGCTCGATGCCCAGCGAACCATGATCTCGCGAACACCGTTGCCGAGCTCGTCGTCGTTACGGGAAGCCAGCATGATTTCCAGCGACGCGATGTAGTTTTCCGCGTGGAAAAGCTTCTCCCAGAGAAAATCCGTCACCTCGTCCGGCGAGAGCCGCCGCTCGTTATTTTCGATAAACTGCAGCCAATCCGCTTCCCACGAGAAGATGAGATAATGGAATGCGGCAATGATCAGAGCATTCCGGCTGGGAAACTGATGCGTCAGGGCGCCACGCGAGACATTGGCTCTCAACGCGACGTCCTCCGTCGAAAACCGGCCGTATCCAACTTCATCCATTGCATCGAGCGCGGCCTTGCAGAGTTTTGTGCGCGTTTCCTCCGAGCGTTCGGCCTGGGTTCGCCTGATTTTTCTGGCCGCTTTTCCGTCCGCTGACATTGGTCCCGGTCGTGCTCCTGATTGACATGCCCGTGGCCCATCTGCCGCGGCGCCCGGAGGAACGGCATAGGCCCACATCTCCATATCGCCTTAGAGCTTTTATCCTCCGCGAAGGTCAAGGAAATATTTCGTCTATTCAGGCTGCCGGCCGCAGTGCCGCCCGCTGGGCGGCCGCATCACACATCGCCTTGTATTTCGCGGACGATCAAGCAGGCACAGGTAACTGCCGGATCGGATGCGCTGTCGAAGAGGAGCGGAACTCGTCGGGCTGCCTCTGCAGAGCGACACGCAGAAACTCGCAATCATTCCTCTCGAAACGCATGGCCGATTTGATCGGACAGCGGCTTGACCAGGTAGGAAAGCGCGGTTCGCTCTCCGGTCGCTATGAAAGCCTCGGCAGGCATTCCTGGAAGAAGTTTCAGATCGCCAAGCTTGTGCAGCTCTTCGGGTGGCACGGACAGGCGCAGCAGATAATAGGACAGCCCGGATCTTTGATCCGTCGTGACGTCAGCGGCAACACGCGTCACATGTGCGTTCAGCTCAGGCGTTGTGCGCAGATTGAATGCCGACATGCGCAATACAGCTTTCTGGCCAAGATGAATCTGATCGATTTCCCTTGGCAGAACCTGTACGTCGAGCGCCAGATCCTCGTCCTTGGGAACAATCATCATGATGGGATCGGCTGGCGTCACGACGCCACCTATGGTGTGGACGGCAAGCTGATGTACGACACCCGACTGGGGTGCGACGATGTCGAGGCGTTTCAGGTCGTCCTCTGCCGCGACCTTGCGCTCCATATACTCGCCCAGTTGCGCCTGCACCTCGCGCAGTTCACGCCCCACCTCGGTCTTGAGATCCTGGTCGATCTGCAGAATTTGCAGCGTCGTTTCGGAAATGCGGCCGGCGGCCTGGGCCTGAAACGCAATCTTCTCACCACGCTCACCGCCGAATGCGGCCACCTGTGTTTTCAATCCGTTCAACCGTTGATCCGAGACAACGCCCTGCTTGCGCAGGGACGACAAAGCGGCAATCTCTTCGTCCAGGACGTCGATGCCCTGCTGAAAGGCATTTTCCTGGGCTTTCAGACCTTTGATCTCGTACCCGAACTGAGCGATGCGCTCGCGAAGCTGCGCCTTGCGCCCGTCCCGCGATTCCTTCCGGAACTCGAACAACCGCCTTTCGCTGCGGAGGGCGGAGGCAACGTCGGTTTGCTCCTCACGCGCCGCCAGCCATTCAGGCAAGGCGATTTCGTCAAGATCGTCACGCTCCGCCTCCAATCTTGCCAGCCGGGCAGAGAGCTCGTCGATACGACGCGTAACGATGGCGAGATTGGCCTTGGTCTGAGTGGCGTCGAGCCGCATCACAATATCGCCTGCCTTCACTTCATCGCCTTCTCGGACAAGAATTTCGCCGACAACGCCACCCGTCGGATGCTGGACCTTCTTGACGTAGGAATTGACAACGAAGTGGCCCGTCGCCACCACTGCGCCGGCAAGGTTCGTCACCGCCGCCCACGCACCAACGCCGCCGACCAGCACAACACTCGCCAGCAATCCTGCCAGGAGATGTAACCGAACCGAGCGAGACACACCGCCGTCATCATCAATTTGTGGCATCTGGTTCTCCCGAGCGGGTTTCGTTTGGCGCGGTCGCATCCGGGCTGCCCGTCTGCTTCTGGTTGGCTACGACACGCAGCGGCACGACACCCTGCCCCGTCAGAGAAAAGCCTTGAGGCATTACGGGCCTCGCAGGCTCCGCCTTCAAAACCCGCGCCAGGATATCGTCGCGGGGACCGAACGCCTTCATCTGTCCCCCATCCATCATCAGGACCAGATCGCAGGCGGCGATGGCGCTCGGACGGTGCGCGACGATCACGGCGATGCCTTTGCGGTCGCGTACCGAAGCGATTGCCTTGACCACTGCAATTTCGCCTTCCGTGTCGAGATTTGCATTCGGTTCGTCGAGGACGACCAGGAAAGGGTCGCGATAAAGCGCCCGCGCCAGGCCGATCCTCTGCCGCTGGCCGGCAGAAAGCGCCGATCCACCCTCGCCGATCGGCGTCTCGTATCCCCGGTCAAAGCGAAGGATGAGCTCATGGGCGCCAGCCGCACGCGCTGCGGCCAAAATGGCATCGGGATCCGCACCATCCTCGAAGCGAGCAATATTCTGGGCGATCGTCCCGTCGAACAGCTCGACGCCCTGCGGCAAGTAGCCGACATGATGCCCGAGTGCTTCGCAGTCCCACTGGTCGAGACTGGCGCCGTCGATCCTTACCTTTCCCACCGCAGGTGACCAAGCACCCACGAGAATACGCGAGAGACTGGATTTGCCCGATCCGGATGGACCGATGATACCGAGCGCACTTCCAGCGCCGACTGCAAACTGCACGCCCACGACGGAGGCCCGCTTTTCCCCCGGCGGCACGATTGTGGCATTCTCAACCCTCAGCTCGCGCGTCGGTTTCGGCAGCAACATTACCGGCTTGTCGGCGGGCATCTTGTCCAGAAGCGCATTGAGACGACCAAAACTTTGTCGCGCCATTAAAAACGGCTTCCAACTCGAGATCGCCAAATCGACCGGTGCGAGCGCACGCCCCATCATGATGGAACTTGCTATCATCACACCTGCGCTAACCTCCTGGCGGATCACCAGCCACGCCCCTACCCCGAGCATTGCAGATTGGATGACCAAGCGCATGGACCGCGAAATACCCCCGAGAACCGCGGCCACATCTCCTGCCCGACGATTGACTTGGAGATAGGCGGAATTCGTATTCTGCCACCGTGACGCCATTCGCCGGCCGAGGCCCATTGCCTGGATGACCTCGGCATTGCGCCGCGCGGCCTCCATCTGGGCGTTGCGGCTCATATTGTGCAGGACGCTCTCACGCGCCGGTCCTTGTGAGAGCGCGTTGGTCACCAGCGTCAGGGCTATGAGGATCAATGAGCCCAGGAGGGCAGTCGTACCGATCCAGCCGTGGAACATAAAGCAGATGCCGAGATAGAGCGGCATCCAGGGTAAATCGAAGAACGCCGTTGGTCCCTGGCTGGAAAGAAAACCGCGCGTATTGTCGAGATCACGCAGCGGCTGCAGTCCGTCTCCGGGCATGCGCGTGAGGAGCGGGAGCCGCACGACTGCATTGTGAACGCGAAGAGCGAGCTGCCGGTCAAGCAATTCACCAATGCGCAACAGCACCCTCGCGCGGGTGACGTCCAGCAGGCACTGGACAGCGAACAGGCCCGCAGCCAGAACGGCGAGCCCAATCAAGGTCGGCACGCTGCCACTCGACAGCACGCGGTCGTAAACCTGCAGCATGAACAGCGGTGAGGTCAGCGCCAACACGTTTACAACGCCGCTGATCACAGCTATCCCGATGACTGCCAGTCTGGAAGCCGGGACGACCGTCGCAGCTTTGAGCTGCGACGGCGCCTGTTGGAAAAATCCGAACAATTTTCGTATCCGTGGGTTCAAGCGACGAATTCGAAATTGCCGGCGACCAGATTGGTCTTGGTCACGTTGGCAAGCGTAATGTCGCCCAGCGTGCCCAGATTGATCACGGTGTCCGCACCGACCTGCGTGGCCGCTGCATAGACTTCCGCAAAGGTGTCGAATGCGGTGCTCTGAAGCGCAAAGCGCAGGAAATCGCCAGTTGCGCCGGCGGTGAAGCCGGTGACCGTGTCATGTCCGATCGTCGTGGACAGCGCCCCGTCGATGTCGCGGTCGAACACGAAGCGGTCACGGCCAGCGGCACCGTTCAACGTGTCATTGCCATCGAAGCTGTAGAGTGTATCTGCGCCTGACGTGCCGTTCTGCACCGTCCCGACTTCGCCGAAATAGTCATAGAAGCCGGGCTGGGCATTGCCGCTCGACGCCGTGACACCGGTGAAGCTACCGCCGTGCGACAGCGAATAGATCGCACCGTTGAACGTCGCATTCGGCGCGTCGCCAATCTGTACGGTCAGACCGGCGGTCGCAAGGCTGAAGCCGGTCGCGGCCGAACCGTTGAGGTCCGTGCCGAACTGGAGATTGTTCACCGTGCCGGTGAAGCCGCCCGGAGGAACATAGGCGAAGTTGCCGTTCAGGATGACCCCGGTATTGGTCGTGCCGGTGGTGTTTCCAGCAGCCCATTGGGTGGCGGCCGCGAAATTGGGGCTGAACTCGCCGTTACCATTGTAAGCAAAGTTGCTGGTCCAATTGTTGAAATACCCAACCAAATCGCGATTGGCCAATGTAAGGTTGATAGTCGCAACCATTTTTCATCTCCTTGGTTTCACTATTGTTCGCCGTTTGCGGCGAACCCCGGTTTCGCGGCGATATCGTCGCGAATATTTCGTCTGCGCTCAGTCAAAACTTCATTTTCAATGAGGCGGTATAAGTACGGCCGGGCGCGGGATAGGATGAGATGCCAAGCGACGGGATGTACCGCTCGTCGGTCAAGTTTGCGACGCCGAAGCGCAGCTTGGCTTGTGGGGTGACGTCGAACGAGCCGTAAAGGTCGTAGGTCGTATATGCCGGATTAACGTAATTTCCGAGCTGGCCGAAACCCGCTGCCGTTTCGCTGACGTGGTTCACGCGAACGCCGAGCACAAGGCGCTCCTCGAAGAGACGCGTGCCGAAATCGACCGTGAACTTGTCCTTGGGAGGACGGTAAAGAACAGTTGGATCGGGAGTGGTATCGAGGTCACCGCCACCAGGCTGAACTACCGGCGTATAAGTGTCGGCCCAGTCCGTCTCGGTGCGCGTGTAGGAACCACCGACATAGGCGTAACCGACGTCATAGCTCGCCTCGAGCTCCAGGCCCTGCATCCTCGTGATGCCATCGAGATTGACGGATGTCAGATAGGGCTGATCACGACCGATTGGCTCGTACCAGTTGTAGCCTAGGCTGATGTAGTCCTTGATATTGCGGCGGAAATAGACCGCCTTCATGCGAAAGCTGTCGTCGGGAGCGAATACACCGTTCTGCGAAACGTTGACGCCGAACTCCCAGGTCTCACCGCTTTCCGGACGGATATTCGGATTGGGTGCGTTTTCGAAAGGCTGATTGGGGTGCCCACCGGAAAGCAGCGCTTCGAAGACTGCCGGCGGACGATAGCTTCGCGAATAGCTGACAAACGGCTGGAGCCATTCCAGCGGCTTGACGGCGATTGTGGCTGAAGGAAGCCATGCCCCGCCAGATTGGTCCACATCGACCGGAATCGCGTCGTAAACCGTTTCCAGGCCACCAGGATTCTGCCAGAGGGAGCAGTTGGGAGCCATGAAATCCCGACCGGGACCTGGCGTCGTATAATAGGTCGGTGGAATATTGGGGTCACCGGAATCCACGTACCACAAACCGCTTGGATCCGGCGTACCATCACCGTCCAGATCATCCCACTGCTGGCAGTTACTCGGAGGATTGAGGACATTTCGCTGGTTATGTACGACCGTCGATCCCCACAGACGATAATGGTCGTAACGCAGGCCGCCGGTCAGGGTCAGCCAGTTGTCATGCTGCAGCGTGGCGCTGGCGAAGCCGCTCATCATCCAGCGCTTTCCGGGGGGATTTGCGCCTCGCAGCCCCCAGGCCGGATCGAAGGCCGCCGCGACCGGGCTCGGGCCTGACGTATCGCCCGTATCCTGATAACCTTCGACGCCATAATGCAGGGAGAGATCGCCGACGGGCAGCGAAAAGCGGCTCGTGTTCTCGATGCTTCCGCCGAAGCTCTTCATCCCGTAGGAATAGTTGTCGGTTTGGGGGTTGCCGTAGTCCCGCTTTTCGTCGTTGCCGGTGTCGTTGTACCAGACACGCAATTTCGCATCGACCAGTTCCGATTCCGGGTCGTAGACAAAGGTGCCGGTCAACGTATCGTTGACGTAATCCTGCTCGTTGGGGAGCGTCGCGTAGCCCCCGCTCGCCCCGGTCGAATCGAAATGCATCCAGGTACCGACAAAATTCAGATCGTCGGTGACATCCCATTCCGCCTTCAGAAGCGTGTTGACGATCTCGCGGCGCGAGAAGAGGACGCTGTCGTTCCGCACCGTCAGGTCCGGTGGCGCCAGCGTCCCATGAGTGCCGATCTTGTAGTCGCCTATATTCCGGACGGCGATGCCGCCGAGCAGCGAGAAATCCTCGGACAAGCGAATGGCGCCGATTGCGGAGCCGACAAAATTGTAGGCATTCGTTCCCGTACCCCCCTCGATCTCACCGCCCATGTCCTTGCCCATCTCGAGGATGTCGTCCACGCCGACGGACCGGAAGTCCACGAGGCCGCCAAGCGATCCGGCACCGCCGACGCCCCTCACCGCTCCCTTCTCCACCTCGATCGCGCGGATGAAGGCCGTATCGACGAAAGTCTGCTGATAACCGCCGTGACCCGACCGCTGGAAATTCTGCCGCGCGCCATCGATGCTCGTCGTCACGCGGCCCATGTCTTGCAGGCCGCGCACATTGACCGAGATGCCGGGTTTCTGGCCTTCCGCGCGATTGGTGATGAGGCCCGGGACGGAATCCAGCGTATCGGCGGCGCTACGTGCCGCGGGATTGTTCTCGATTGCCTCCCGCGACACGACGCTGACGCTTGCCGGCTCTTCGTAGACCCAGTCGGGCGTCCCCTGATAACCCGGTCCCGTATTGGCGTTGCGGCCCGTTTTGAGGATGATCGGCCGTAGCGTCGTCTCATCGACGGCATCCTGTTCGCCACTTGAACCGAGGATGGCTTCACCTGCCTGGCCAAAGCGATAGGTGACGCCCGTCCCTTTCAGCATGATCCGCAGCGCCTCCTCGGCCGGGTAGCTGCCGCGGACGGAATTGGTCATGGTGTCCGATCCCACGCCGGCAGGGAGACTTACCTGAAGACCTGATTGCCGGTTGAACGCGCCGATCGCGCTCAACACGCGAAGCGCCGGGATATCGAAAGTCCTCACTTCGCGCGCAGGCCCGGCACCCTGCAAAATCTGGCTGTCCTGGCCGTAAACGCCGCCGATGCCGGCAACGTGGGCGATGACGAGAGCCGTCGTCGCCCACAATCCTCTGACGATGCGCCGCCGACGCATCGAACTCAACACATACCGAGTCATCCTGCCCCTGTGTCCCTCACTTCAGGCCGCTCATTGGGGGCCTGAAATCTAGACAAACAGACTCAAGATTTTTTCCGGAATTTTGTACGAAAATGAAAAGTTTGTTGGTGACCCGATCTTCAGTATCGGGTCACGACGCGTCCGATATCAGCAAGGCTGTAGACATTTCCCCCAAAAGGGCTGACCAGAGCCGCCAGCGCCTTGTCCGGATCGGACAGATCATAAATGCCGGTCACGCGCGTATTGGACAGCGAGCGATCGGATATCGTTATCCAGGCGGGGTGGTAACGCTGTATTTCATCGATTACCGCGCCGATGCTGGAGTTGACGACGAAGAGCCGACCACTTCGCCAAGCGCCGATATCTTCCGGCGCAACCTTCTCAAGGCTTGTTTCTCCGGATCGCCGATCGACGGTCAGCCGGTCTCCCGGCGACAGCACTTCACCTTTCATCCCGCCGTTCTGGGGCAGGGAGACACGAACGACCCCGCGCGCGAGAACGACGTCGGTTGTGTCCTTGCCCAGTCCGACATCGAACTCTGTTCCGACGACTTCGACCTTTACGTTCTGCGCATCAACGACGAACGGACGGGCGGCATCGTGAACGACATTGAAAAAGGCTTCTCCAGCCAGCAGCGTTATCTCGCGCCGGCCTTGGGTGAAATGTGCCTTGATGGCGCTTTTTGCACCGAGCTGCACGACGCTTCCGTCCTCCAACACCACAGCGCGGGTTTCAGCCACGGATGTCCGGTAGTCTGCCTGCCACTGAACGAGAAGGCCAGGCATGACGATCCATGCGGAGAGACTGAGCATGGCGAGCAAACCACCGCCTGCCGCAATTCTCGCGCCTGATCCCGCCCAGCTCACGCGGCGCCGGACGGCTCCTGCCGGCGCCTTCATTGGGGCCGAAGGTTCGCGAGGAGATGTCAGGCGGTCGTAGTGTGGAAGAGCAGCCGGGAGCCTCTGCCACAGCGATTGGACTTCGTCCCATGCCTGCCGATGCTGAGCCGATTGCGCCAGCCAGCTTTCAAACGAGTCGCTACGACAGTGAGGTATCTCGTCACGCAAGAGCCAGGCGGTCGCTTCTTCTCGTATGGCGTCGGGCATGTCGCCCGAAGAATTGGATTGTGTCATGCGCCTTCTGCCCTAAACGTGATGGGTATTCGCCGATACAAATAGCTAGACAAACGTAGCGGAAATTTTTTCCGTATCATTTCCGGCCTCCACTCAGTCGTTTGGCCAGGTCGGCGATAGCGGAGGACAGAATGCGATGCACGCTCGTCACGGACATGTCGAGACGGGCGGCGATTTCCTGCAAAGTATATCCGTCGAACCGATGCATTTCGATGATGATACGGGTCTGGTCCGGGTAACTTTCCAACGCAGCGGCAAGCAGCCTGACCTGATCATTGATGACGGCCTGTTGTTCTGGAGACGGCATCTTCAGCGGCTGGATCCATTCCGGCGCATGAACGGTTGCCTGTTCGATTTCGTATCGCTGCCGTCTTCGCCGATTGATCGCAAGGTTGCGAACCATCGTGTGGAGATAGGCGATCGGCGATTTTACGCCTTTCAGGCTGTCCGGCAGGAGCTTGGCAAATGCTTCCTGCACGATCTCTTCGGCTTCTTCTCGAGACCCGACAAATGGAACTGCGTAGGAAACCAGGGTGGCGCGGTATTTGGAATACAAGCCATCCCTGTTATCGCCCTCAACATCCATATCCGACCACCAGTCCCTATCATTCCGATAGGTCCTATACGCTAGATTGTGCCGCCGCACTGAAAAAGATGAGTAGAATAATCAAATTATTTTGTCGATTTTTCAATCCGGAGCCTTGGCTGGAATGTCTGCGAATGTTTCCTCCCCCAAGATAGGACGCACATCTTGATCAATGCCGGCTCTTCAAGAAATGCTGAACGACGCGCTTTTCCTGCCGCCATGTCGCTTGACAGATTTTTCGATTAACCCATAGTAGAAATTGGTCAGACAATCTGACCGCTTGCGGATCAGGGAGAGATTCGCTCGGAGGAGTTCGATGTTCGTGGCTTTGGAGCCGCGCCGGCTTTATCGCCAGGTCGCGGAGCAGATTCGTGCGCTGATCGATACGGGGGAGCTGAAGCCGGGATCGAGGCTTCCGCCTGAACGGGAGTTGGCCGAGCGATTTTCCGTATCGCGGCCGACTGTCCGCGAGGCTCTGATCGTGCTCGAGGTCGAAGGCCGGATCCAGATCCGGATGGGATCCGGCGTCTACATCAGCAGCGCCCCCCGCCAGCCCGGCAGCGTCCTGGCGAACGACGACAGGGGCGGCCCCCTCGAGATCCTTCAGGCGCGATGCCTGATCGAAAGCGGCATCGCGGAAGAGGCTGCGCGTCTCGTGACACCCGAGAGCATTGCCCGGATCGATCTGCTGCTGGAGCGCATGGAGCGGTCGCTGGACGACGCTTCTGTGGCGCTTGCCTGCGACCGCGATTTTCATACCACGATCGCCGACATTATCGGCAATTCCGCGCTGAAGCACTTCACCGGCCTGATCTACGATACGCGGATGTCGCCATACTTCACGAAACTCGCCAGCTACTTCGAAGGTCCGCACACATGGAAGCTGGCGCTTGAGGAGCACCGCGTCATTCGTGACGCCATTGCCGCGGGAGACCCTGCCGCGGCCCGCGAGGCCATGCGTCGTCATCTGACGCTGGCGCAAAAGAGATTCTCTGAAAGCTTCGGGGAGGAGCCGTCCAGAGAAGACTGACCCTCCGCCGTGGATTGCGGGGGGCCTGACCATACAGTTCCGTTTTACTGGGAGGAAAGAATGAGACATCGACTGAAGACATTGCTTGGTGCCGCCGCAGTCATCATTGCCTCGACGCTTTCGGCGCATGCCGAAACCGTGCTGAAATGGGCTCATGTCTACGAGACATCCGAGCCGTTCCACACGGACTCCGTATGGGCCGCCGGCGAGATCGCCAAGCGGACCAATGGACGCTACAAGATCGAAGTCTATCCGGCTTCGCAGCTTGGAAAGGAAGCCGACATCAACCAGGGCCTCAAGCTCGGCACCGTGGATATCATCATCTCCGGCTCCAGTTTTGCGGCGCGCGATTACAAGCCGATCGGCGTCACCTACTACCCCTACATCTTCCGCGATGCGAGCCACCTGATCGCCTATACCAAGAGCGACATCTTCAAGCGTCTTGCCAAGGGCTATGAAGACAAGACCGGGAACCATATCGCCGCCGTAACCTATTACGGAACGCGCCACACCACATCCAACAAGCCGATTTCCAAGTGCGCCGACCTTCAGGGCGTGAAGATGCGCGTGCCGGATGTTCCGGCCTACCTCGCCATGCCGCGGGCCTGCGGCGCCAATACAACGCCGATCGCCTTTGCCGAAGTTTACCTCGCCCTGCAGAATGGCACGGTCGACGCACAGGAAAATCCGCTGACCACGATCGAGGCCAAGAAGTTTTATGAGGTGCAGAAGAATATCGTCCTGACCGGCCATATCGTCGACCACCTCAACACGCTGTTTTCAAAGAAACTGTGGAACAGTCTGTCGGACGAGGACAAGAAGATCTTCTCCGACGTCGCGCAGGAAGCCAGCGTGCGCTCGTCGAAAGCGATCGACGCCCGGGAAAAGGAACTGGTCGACGAGTTCAAGAAGAAGGGCTTGACCGTGACGGAAGTCGACAAGGCAGACTTCCTGAAGAACGTCGTCGAGAAGGTCAAGCTCGAAGAGTTCGGCTATGAAAAGGCCGACTGGGAAGCAATCCGCGCAATCAAGTAAGCCCATGGCGCGGTCTGCGGGACCGCGCCTGTTCGACAATTCCTTCCATTGCGCATGGGACCTGCCGTATTGGCGGGTCACCAGGCGGGCCCGCCGCACCTTCCCGAAGGCTGCGGCGGTTCGCCCGGCCGGCGAACGTTTTCCCGGCGCAGTGAGGTTCATATCCGGACAGGATGCTATCGATGTCAGCGTCGCAGGAAATTCATACCCAGGTCACGCCTGAAGAACTTGCCCATACATTTGACGAGGCGCCAGCCGAGGCCGATCTCAGCACATATGCGTTCGAGGACTGGATCACCCTGGCCCTTTTCTGGCTGATGACGGGTTGCGTCTTCCTACAGTTCTTCACGCGCTACGTCCTCAACAACAGTTATGCGTGGACAGAGGAAATCGCCGTCAACTGCCTGATCGGCGTGGTGTTTCTGGGCGCTGTGATGTGCGTGCGCACATCACGCCATATCCAGGTGGATGTCCTCTATCATTATCTGCCCGCCCGCGTGACCCGCGTGATGGCGACGGCGGTGGATCTCATCCGCATCGGCTTCTTCCTCTACGGATCATGGCTGATGTGGCGTTACATGGAGATCGTGGCGGACGAGGAGATGGTGACGGTGCAACTGCCGCGCAACATCGTCTTTTATTCCGTGCTTGCCGCCTTCGTGCTGATGCTGCTGCGCTCGATCCAGGTCTTCATCGCCAACGTGCGCCGGGGCTATTCCGTTCTGGAGCGGCCGGAAGCTTTCCAGAGCGTGGAGGATTGACGCCATGCTGTTGCTCATAGGCTCGTTTCTTGTCCTGATGCTGATTGGACTTCCGGTCGCCGTCTCCATGGCCGTGTCATCGGTCCTGTACATTGTCATCTATGACGTCGCGCCCGACATCATTGCCGCTCAGCGGCTGATTGCCGGCGTCGAAAGCTTTCCGCTGCTGGCGGTTCCGTTCTTCATCCTCGCCGGCAACCTGATGAATATCGCCGGCGTCACCGGCCGCATCTACGGCTTCGCCGTGGCCCTTGTCGGCTGGATGAAGGGTGGCCTCGCACAGGTGAACATCATCGGTTCGGTGGTATTTTCCGGCATGTCGGGCACGGCACTGGCAGATGCAGCGGGCATCGGCACCATCGAGATCAAGGCCATGCGCGATCACGGCTATCCGGTGGAAGCGGCCGTCGGCGTTACCGCGGCCTCTGCCACGCTCGGGCCGATCTTTCCGCCATCGCTGCCCTTCGTCATCTACGGCATGATGGCGAATGTCTCGATCGGCGCCCTGTTCATGGCCGGCATCGTGCCCGGCGTCGTCATGACTGTGCTGATGATGGTCACCGTCGCGGTCTTTGCCTATGTCAAAGGCTGGGGCTCGGATGCACCATTCAGCCTCAGGGGCCTGATGGGCGCGTCGTCGGAGATCCTCGCCGTCATGATGGTCCCGGCCACCATCTGGGTTCTGCTGACGCTCGGCCTATCGCTCAACTTTGCGATTTTCATTGCCCTGGCCGTGCTGCTGATATGCGACTGGTACTTCAACTTTTCCGCGGTGATGGCGCTGATGACCCCGGTCATCCTGATCGGCGGCATGACCATGGGCTGGTTTACACCGACAGAAGCAGCCGTCGCGGCCGTTCTCTGGTCGCTGTTCCTCGGCATGGTGCGCTACCGCACCATGACGTTCAGGACGATCGCAAAGGCGACCTTCGACACGATTGAAACGACGGCATCCGTGCTGTTCATTGTGGCCGCAGCCTCCGTGTTTGCCTGGCTTTTGACGGTCAGCCAGACGGCGCAGCTTCTGTCGGATGCGATCCTCTCCATCACCAGCAACAAATGGCTCTTCCTCATCCTGGTGAACCTGCTGATGCTGTTCGTCGGCTGCTTCCTCGATACGATTGCGGCGATCACCATCCTCGTCCCGATCCTGCTGCCGCTGGTCAAGCAGTTCGGTATCGATCCGGTGCATTTCGGATTGATAATGACGCTGAACCTGATGATCGGCCTCCTGCATCCGCCGCTCGGCATGGTGCTCTTCGTTCTGTCGCGTGTCGCGCGACTGTCCGTCGAGCGCACGACGATGGCGATCATTCCCTGGTTGGTGCCGCTCATCATCGCGTTGCTGCTGATCACGTTCATCCCGGCCATCACCCTTTGGCTGCCAACGGAAATGGGACTGATCCGCTGAAGCCCTGTCCCGTACGCCTTTTGAAGCGTACGGGACACGATCTCTCCGATAGGAAAGGCATCCAGGCATGAAGACGCGCGTCGCTCGTCTCCACGGTATCCGTGACATCAGGATCGAATATCTTGATTACCGCACGCCCGGCCCGGGCGAGGTGCTGCTGGCCATGGCGTCGGGCGGCATCTGCGGCTCGGACCTACATTATTACCAGGATGGCGGCTTCGGCCCAGTTCGCGTTCGCGAGCCGATTGTCGCCGGCCACGAGGCCTCCGGCTTCGTCGAAGCCCTGGGTGCAGGGGTTTCCGGAATAGATCTTGGGGCGCTGGTGGCAGTCAATCCATCGCAGCCCTGCGGCCATTGCCAATACTGCAGGGCCGACCAGCCGATTCACTGCCTCGACATGCGCTTCATGGGCTCGGCCATGCGCCTGCCGCATGAAAACGGCATGTTCCGCGAGAGGCTGGTCGTCCCCGCCATCCAGTGCCACCCGGTGGGACATGATGTGTCCCCGGGAGAGGCCGCCTGCGCGGAGCCGCTGGCTGTATGCCTGCATGCCGTCGCCCAGGCCGGAGACCTGTCCGGCCGCAATGTGCTGGTCACGGGGGCTGGGCCCATCGGGCTTCTGACGGTCGCCGCGGCCCGGCAGGCGGGCGCCGCCAGGATCGTGGTGACGGATCTGGCCGATGCGGCCCTGTCGCGCGCGCCAGCTATGGGGGCGACAGAGACGATCAACGTCGCTTCAAATCCGGACGGGCTTCTTCCCTTTCAGGACAACAAGGGCATTTTCGACGTGGTGTTCGAATGCTCGGCGGCAGCGCCGGCCCTGCGCTCGGCCTTTGCTGCGATCAAACCGCGCGGCACCCTGGTCCAGGTGGGCGTCACCGGCGACATGACGATCCCGGTCAACGCGCTGGTCGGCAAGGAGATCGTCTGGCGCGGTTCACAACGCTTCCATGCGGAATTCGCCGAGGCGGTCGGATTGATCGCAACGCGGCGCATCGATGTACGGCCGATCATTTCGCACAGTTTCCCGCTTGATGCGGTGACTGCGGCTTTCGAGCAGGCCGGAGATCGTTCCCGGGCCTGCAAGGTGCAGATCACATTCGAACAAACTGACAAAGCCTGAAGGACAAGACATGAGACATACGTGGCGCTGGTTCGGCCCGATCGACAAGGTGAGCGTGCGAGATGCGGCACAGGCCGGCGCGGAAGGCATTGTCTCGGCGCTCCACCATATTGCGACCGGCGAGGTCTGGCCGGTCGACGAGATCGCCAGGCGACACGAGGAGATCAAAGCCGGCGGCCTGGTGTGGGATGTCGTGGAGAGTGTTCCGGTTTCCGAAGACATCAAGACGCAGACCGGCGACTGGAAGCGCCATATCGGGAATTGGCAGGAAACGCTGCGGCGTCTTTCGGCCTCCGGCATCCGCACGGTCTGCTACAATTTCATGCCGGTCCTCGACTGGACACGTACAGACCTGCGTTGGGAGACGCGCCATGGCGCCAAGGCCATGCGGTTCGACCTGACCGATTTTGCCGCCTTCGATATCCATATCCTCAAACGCCCCCATGCTGCCGGCGACTACCCGGAATGGCTACAGGAGCAGGCGGCAGAGCGGTTTTCCGGGATGGCAGATGCGAAGATCGCAGCCTTGGGCAAGAACATCGGGGCCGGGCTGCCGGGCTCGGCGGATGGTTATTCGCTCGACCAGCTGCTGGAGAAGCTTCGCTCCTACCAGGGTATCGACCGGGCACGACTGCAGCAAAATCTCATCGACTTCCTGGCCGAAGTCACGCCCGTAGCGGAAGAGGTCGGCATCAACATCTGCGCCCATGGCGATGATCCGCCCTGGCCGTTGCTTGGCCTTCCGCGCATCCTGTCGACCGAAGCCGATTACGCACACATGCTGGATCAGGTCGGCGCGCGCGCCAACGGCGTGACGCTCTGCACCGGCTCGCTCGGTGCAAGGGCCGATAACGATCTGCCCTTCATCGCCTCGCGCTTTGCCGACCGTATCCATTTCGTGCATCTGCGGAATGTGACGCGGGACACCGACACGGTCCCCTGCTCTTTCTTCGAGGACGAGCACCTGGAAGGCGCGACGGACATGGTTGCCGTAATCGCCGCGCTGCTTTCGGAAGAGGCGCGTCGGCGCGGGGAAGGCCGAGAGGATCATCGCATCCCCATGCGGCCGGATCACGGGCAGGAAATCCTCGACGACCTGACCCGCGGTGCGCAACCGGGCTATCCTGCCATCGGCCGGCTCAAGGGACTGGCGGAGCTTCGCGGCATCGAGCGAACTCTGGCGCATGCCCGCTACGGCCTGGGAGCATGATCGGCGGCATACTCACCCACCGTTGCTTGCAACGATGCCCGCCTGCCGGCTTATGATCGGGGACCGCTAAAATCCTGCCGCCTCGTCGGACCGCGAATGGCGATCAGGCGGTTTCCTCCACCTGCTGTCCAGTGAGCATCGAGGCGTTAGAGGGCCAGCGATCTGGAGAATGCTTGCCCGGCCGGTCCTGTCGGTTGGCCGGGCAAGATTGAGTTACTCCTCCTGGAACGCCTGCTTGCGTCCCTTGCGCACAGACGGCAACAATACCGCGGCAAGCAGCATCGCTGCGATCGCCAGAAGAATGGCGCTGACCGGACGGGTGACGAGCACGCTCGGATCGCCCTTCGAGAACAGCAACACCCGGCGCAGAAACTCTTCCATCATCGGGCCGAGGATGAAGGCAAGCAGCATCGGTGCCGGCTCGGCGTCGAGCTTTCGAAAGACGTATCCGACAACACCGAAGAGCGCCATGGCGAACACGTCGAAGGTGTTGTTGTTGACGCTGAACACGCCGATTGCGCAAAAGACGATGATGATCGGATAGAGTAGATGGTAGGGAATGGCGATCATCCGCACCCAAAGGCCGATCAGCGGCAGGTTCAGCACCAGCAGCATGAGATTGCCGATCCACATGGACGCGATCAATCCCCAGAACAGAGTGGGCTGCTCGATCATTACCGATGGGCCGGGCTGAATCCCCTGGATGATCATGGCACCGATCATCAGAGCCATGACCGAGTTGGACGGCAGGCCAAGCGTCAGCATCGGGATGAACGAGGTCTGGGCGCCCGCATTGTTAGCGGCTTCCGGCCCCGCCACGCCTTCGATGGCGCCCTTGCCGAATTGCTCCGGCGTCTTCGACATCTTCTTTTCCAGCGAATAGGAACCGAAGGAGGCAAGTGCCGCACCGCCGCCGGGCAGGATTCCGAGCAGCGAACCGAGTGCGGTGCCGCGCAGGATCGGCGCGATGATGCGTTTCCAGTCCTCTTTCGTCGGCATCAGGCCGGTCACCCGCCTGGTCATCACGGTGCGTCCCGCCTCGTCCTCAAGGTTTGCGGCAATCTCGCCAAGACCGAAAACACCCATGGCGATGACCACGAAATTCAGGCCATCCGCGAGCAGGGGCATGTCGAACGTGTAGCGCGGCACCGCGGAATTGACATCCGTCCCGACCATGCCGAGCAGCAGGCCAACGAGGATCATGCCCAGGGCGTGCAGCAGCGGGCCGGATGCCATGACAATTGAGGCGATCAGGCCAAGTACCATCAGGGAGAAATATTCGGCCGGGCCAAACTGTAGTGCGACGGCAGCGAGCGCCGGGGCAAAGACTGCAATAAGGAGGGTCGAAATCGTGCCGGCGATGAAGGAGCCGATCGCCGCGGTCGACAGCGCGCGGCCGGCATGGCCCTGCCTCGCCATCTGGTAACCGTCGAGCGCGGTAACCACCGAGGACGGCTCACCGGGAAGGTTGACCAGGATGGCGGTGGTCGAGCCGCCGTATTGCGCGCCGTAATAGATGCCGGCAAGCATGATCAGGGCGGATTCCGGCGGGAGGCCGAAGGTGATGGGCAGCAGCATGGCTATGGTCGCCACCGGCCCAAGGCCCGGGAGCACGCCGATGGCGGTGCCGAGGAAAACGCCCACGAGACAATAGAGCAGGTTCGAAAAAGTCGCAGCGACGGTCAGGCCGAGCCAGAGATTTGCAAAGATATCCATGGGACCAGCCTTCAGTTTCTGAACCATTCGCCGAGGATCGGCATGGGAAGGCCGAGGCCTTCGACAAAGACCACGGCGCAGAAAACGATCAGCGCGACGACGCCGGCAAGCGCTCTCGCCTCCAGACGAAAACGCTCGCTTGCGGCGGCCGAAATCAGGATCAGCGCCAAGAGTGCCGCAACAAGCCCGGCCCGTTCAAGGAGATAACCGAATGCGCAGACGGAGAGGGTGACGAGCAAAATGCCCTTCCAGTTGATCGCGCCGATCGGCGCGCCTTCCCGGAAAACACCGCGCGCGATGGTAACAAGTCCGAACACGATCAGCAGGGACGAGATGACGGTCGGAAAATATCCCGGCCCCATGCGCCCCGACGTTCCGAAACTGTAGTTCCGGGCGATGATGAAGCCGGCCAGCCCGAGAGCAAGGTAGATCGCTCCGATGCCGAAATCCCGTGGTCCACGTATTAGCGTCATAACTTCCTCCCTGATACGATAATCACATGCCTGGCTCCTGATCATGGAGCGACGAGCCCGGGCGTTCCGTCATCGGCAACAGCCTCAGGCCATAGGGTGCATTGGGTTCGCGCCAACGCTCGATCAGCCGATCGTGGACGCCTTTCACCTGATCGGCGGCGCGATAGCCGATCACGTGGAAGAAAGCGCCGGCTTCCGGATCGAGATCCGTACGGCCGAGCAGGATGACGGAGAGGTCGGACGGAATGCTCAGCCCGCCGGCGGCGAGCAGCGCGCGGAATTTCGCGCCATCCTCGATGCCCCAGACAATCACGGCGGGACGACGTGCTCCGGGTGCGGCAGCACATGCGGCGCGGATCGCCGCCGCCGCGGCTTCCTCGTAATCCTTGGGGGGGAGTTTTACGATGCGCGTTTCCGGTTGGAGCAGGCTTGCAAAAGCAGGCTGTTCCCTGAGAAGGCGCCAGCGATGCAACCCCATCTCGTTGGCGAGAAAGAAACTCGACGTGGTGACAAGTTGGATCCAGTCGTGGCCTGCAGCGACCAGCCGCGTGACGGCCGTCTCGACCGACTGCCCCCACTCGAACCCGACGGCATCCACGTCCGTCCCCACGAGCCAGGCGCCATCGACAATGATCGTATCGGCCTTGCGCTTCAGGGCAGCGATCATATCGATCGGCATCGTGTCGAAGGAATTCTGGACGATACAGGCGTCGAACCGCGGCAGGGTCTGCAAGACCTGCTTGGCATGTTCGGAATCGGAATAACCGACCTCCAGAGTGACATGGCCGCCGCTGTTGAGCAGTCTCTGCAGCTCCTCGAGAACAATCCGCCCGCGCAGATTATTCGACGAGCGCCTGAGCAGCATCACGCTGCGCTGGGCACCTTCGTCCAGTGTATTTCGACCGACCGTCGTTGGCCCCGCGGCCATGCCGCCGGTAAAAAAGGTCCCGCGGCCGACATGAGCCGCGACAAGCCCCTCATCCTTGAGGATTTTCAAGGCGCGCTCGACGTACTGCTGGCTGAGCGAAAAATCCCGCATCAGCTGGCGAACCGTCGGCAGCTTCTCGCCCGCCGCCGCGGTGTGCGCGACCGAACGCAAGTAGGATTGGAGGCGTGCGCTGTCTGTCATCAAGGTCTCCATAATACAATACAATACATTTATGCAAGGGCGCCGAAACAAAATGGCCTTGCAGAAGAACATTTGGCGCGGTATTTGACGA
>Ga0209758_1000202_pt1 | contig 132401 bp, 124 predicted proteins | sample AraplaMF_Col_mMF_FD_184258 | JGI IMG/M metagenome (GOLD analysis project Ga0209758, IMG submission 184258) | Arabidopsis root microbial communities from the University of North Carolina, USA - plate scrape MF_Col_mMF (SPAdes) (version 2) | ecosystem: Host-associated > Plants > Roots >... | reverse complement strand
AACACTATTCTGATGCCGCATGGTGTTGATCTCCTCTCGTGTCCGAGAACGTCGCCAAACGCTCAGATACGAGTAGAATCAACACCGTGCGCTTCGTCCACAAAATCTAAACCGGACAGCCGTGGGCCAAGCCTTGGCATGACGACCGAGCGGTGATGAGCAAAGAACCCTACACGCCATCCATGATGACGAAGTTGCTGCTCACGGATTTCATGCGGAGCGGCAGGATCTTCTGATATTCCGGCGAGTGGTACCATTTCTCCGCCGCCTCGCGGGACGGGAATTCCAGGATCACGCTGCGGTCATAAGGCCATTCGCCTTCCAGCACGCTGACCTTGCCGCCACGGGCGAGGAACTTGCCGCCATAGGGTGTGAAGGTCGCGATCACTTGGCGGCGATATTCCTCGAACGGCGCTTGGTCGCCGTGCAGGTTCTCCTGGACGATGATGTAGGCCGCCATTTCGAGTCCTCCTCGATCATCTTTCTTCACGTCATGGTCCGCGAAGGCGGACCATCCACGAATTTCTTTCCGAGTTCGAACGCCAGCAAGCATAGCGTGGTGCGGGCAAACTCGTGGATGGTCGGCCTTCGCCGACCATGACGCGGAAGATAAACCGCGTCAGTCCGGCAGGCCGTAGATGTCCTGCGGCTCGGGGAAGCCGGCGAGCTCGAACTTGCCGAGCGGCACCAGCATGGAGCCGCAGGGCGAAGCGAAAGCCTTCGATGCCAGCAGCGGGCGGTTGAGGCTCTTGCACAGGCCTTCGATCCTGGACGCGAGATTGACCGCCGGACCGATCGCGGTGAAGTCGAGCCGCGCCGAATTGCCGATCACCGCGCCGATATTGCCGTAGGAGACCGAGCCCGCATGCAGGCCGATGCCGACGCGCAAGGGCGGCTTGCCGGCGCTGGCGCGGATCTCGTTCAGCGCGTCGAGTGCATCGAAGGCCTCATGCGCGGCGCGAAGCGCGATGTGGCATTTGTGGTCCCGGTCGAGATCGTCCTGCATCGGGAAAATCGCCAGCATCGCGTCGCCGATGAATTTCAGGATCTCGCCGCCATGGGCATGGACCGGCCGCGCCATGGCGTCGAAATAGTCGTTCAAGAGCGCGATCACCTCGTCGCGCGGCAGCTGGTTCGACTGCGCGGTGAAATCGCGCAGGTCGCAGAACCAGATCGCGGCGGCGATGGTGGTCGATTGACCGCGCCGCACCGAGCCGCCCAGGACCTGCCGCCCCGCATCCTCGCCGAGATAGATCTCAAGCAGCGATTTGGCGAGCCGATGCCATTCATGGCCCTCGACCACCATGCCGAGGAGCGGCATCAGCGCCCCCACGCTGGCGATCTCGGCGTCGCTGAAACCCTGCGGCGCCGTCGTGGTCATCGAGAAGGAGGCACGCGCCTCGCCATCCACATCGAGACCGAAGATCGCATAGTCGGTGGCGCCGGTCTCGCGCAGCTCTTCCAGCACCGGGAAATCGATCTGGGCGTCCGGACCGACCAGCCGGCGGCGGATCAGCTTCTCGCCATCTTCGTAGAGCCGGCGCATCGGGCTTGCGAGATAGGCCTGGCTGGTGGTGATCGCGTGCTCGCGCTCGATGAGCTGCGCGGTCTGGTCGCCTTTGTTCCAGAGATAGCCGATGGCGCCCATCTGCGGATGGATGGTGCGCTGGGCGAGGTAGATCCGCTGCAGCGGCAGCCCGCCCTCGGAAAGCTGCGCCGCCAGCCCGACCACGATGTCGGCCAGGTCGCTGAGCCGGCGGCCCTCGTTCAACAGCCAGCGGAAGGCCCGCCCGCCCGCCTCGCCGCCGGCGAACAGCTGGGCGATCTCGCCCGGTGCAATAGCCTCCGGCGCGGCCTGGCGCCGGTAGCTGCGCGGGCGCCAGGGCTCCGCCGCCGACCGGCGATTCGGATCGGAATCGACCAGCGGTTCGGTGGTGTTTTCGCGCGTGGAATCGCTTGGTTGAGCGGCCATAACCTTAATTAGATTGGGGTTGAAGCGCTTTCCGGCATCGCCCATCTTCGATGACATATATGGCGGCTAGAGAGCTTAGTGGAGCAATCCATGTTCATCCAGACTGAAGAGACCCCCAATCCGGCAACCCTGAAATTCCTTCCGGGCCGGGCTGTGGCGGAATCGGGCAGCGTGGACTTCGCTTCCGCGGAGAATGCCGCGCGTTCGCCCCTCGCCGACCGGCTGTTCAAGGTCGAAGGTGTCGAGCGCGTGTTCCTCGGCCAGGATTTCGTCACGATCACCAAGTCCGACAAGAAGGACTGGGCGGTGCTGAAGCCGGCTCTGCTCGGCGTCATCATGGAGCACTTCGTCTCGGGCCAGCCGGTGCTGCTGGAGAACGGCGCCTCGGTGGCCGGCGCGGACGAGGAAGATGACGAGATCGTGGCGCAGATCAAAGACCTGCTCGAGACCCGGGTGCGGCCTGCGGTCGCACAGGATGGTGGCGACATCATTTTCGACTCCTTCAAGGACGGCGTCGTTTACCTGCATATGCAAGGTTCCTGCTCGGGCTGCCCGAGCTCGACCGCGACCCTGAAGATGGGCATCGAGAACATGCTTCGCCACTATGTGCCGGAGGTCGTCGAGGTGCGGCCGGTCTGACCGGGCGCGTCATGCCCGACACCGCAGCTCCGCAGAGCTTCCTCGAGCCGCTCGACGCGCACGCTTTCGCGCAGCTTTTCCTTGAAGCGCACACCACCCGGCGCTGGTCCGACAAACCGGTGCCGGAAGCCTTGCTGCGCCAGGCCTATGATCTCGCGAAGATGGGGCCCACCAGCGGCAACTGCCAGCCGCTTCGCATCGTCTTCGTGCGCTCCGCCGAAGCTAAGGAGAAGCTGAAGCCCTGCCTCTCCCGCGGCAACGTCGAGCAGACCATGGCGGCGCCTGCGACCGCGATCATGGCGATGGACATGGAGTTCTTCGAACACATGCCGCGGCTCTATCCGCGCGAGGATGCGCGGTCATGGTGGGCCGGAAAGCCGGAAGCGATTAAATATAACGGCGAGCTGAACGGCGATCTGCAGGCTGGATACTTTATCCTGGCCGCGCGCAGCTTGGGCCTCGCCTGCGGGCCGATGGGCGGCTTCGACCGCGCCAAGACCGACCAGGCCTTCTTCGAAGGCACTGATTGGGGCAAGACCTGGCGTTCGCGATTCTTGTGCAATCTCGGCTATCCGGGCGAAGGCGGCACCAGGCCGCGCGATCCGCGCTTCAGCTTCGACGAAGCCTGCCGGATTCTCTAAGCCGTCTCCAGCATGCGCGGGATGAGGAAGGCGTCGATCAGCCACCAGAGGCTGAGCAGCGCCAGCAGCGGCAAAGAAAACACGAACAGGGCGGGCAGCATCGCGAAGATGACGCTGCACAACGACAGCACGAGCATCGCGGCGCCCGAGGCGACCGCGCCGAGATAGAAGCGGTGGGCGCCCAGCCCGCCGGCGAAGAACCAGAGCACGTAGGCGACCCCGGCCGATTTGGATCCCGTACCCGTGATTCGGCCGCTCTGGTTTCTCGCATCCGACGCGGCGGTTTCGCGGATGGTTTGCCGATAGTCCGCCGCGAGCTCGGCGGCGATGCGGTCCTTTTCCTTCTGGTCCATCCCCGTTCCCCCGAACGTCTTGGATTTTACATCAGAGGTTTCGGCAGCGTCGCCTGATCGATCAAAGGGTAGTCGCGCGCCTGGAACAACTGATAGTGCCACCACTCGTTCTTATAGAAGTCCCAGCCTGCCGCCGACATGATCCCCATCAGCGTGAAGCGGTTCTGCTGCGCCGCGACCGGAATGTCGGTGCGGGCATGGTGCGAGATCGGCTGCATCTCGTCGAACCCGGTGCCCATGTCGAGCTCCTTCCCGGCGCCGTCGATCAGGGTGAGATCGACCGCGACCCCGCGGCTGTGCGGCGAGCCCTTGCGCGGGTTGGCGACGAATTCCTCGCTCGGGAAAGCTTCCCAGAGCTTCCATTGCGCCTCGCTCGGGCGATAGGCGTCGAAGATCTTGAACCTGAGGCCCAGCGGTGCCGCCAGGGCGACCGCGGCCTTCATCTTGGCCGCCGCATCGGCGTGGAGATAGCAGGCGGCGCGGGCATAGATCGGCTTGCCGGTGATGTTGTCCGGCGTGGCATAAGCGAGGGCGATTTCGACATCGAAATCTTTCGCGGTGATCTCTACCATCGACATGATGCAGTCCGACTCGTCCCAATCCGTGCTTCAAAGCCGCGGCCATGACTAACAGATCAGACCCCTCCGGCAAAGCCCGCCCCGGCCCTCTTCTGGCCATTGAAACCGGCAGTCGCGCCTGCTCGGTCGCCGTGTTCAGCAGCCCGGCCGACATCCCGGCCGCACTGCACGAACAGACCGACCACGGCCATGCCACGATGCTGATGCCGATGATCGAGCAGGCCATGGCGCAGGCGGGCTGCGGCTATGCCGACCTCGCCCGGATCGCCGTCGCGGTCGGCCCGGGAAGTTTCACCGGCATTCGCGTCGGGCTCGCGGCGGCCTTGGGGCTTTCTCTGGCCTCCGGCATTCCGGTCGTCGGTATTTCCAGTTTTCTGACCGTGGCGGAAGTCGAACGGCGCGACCGTCGCCTGTTCGTATTGCTGGACAGCCGCCGCGAAGAACCGTTTCTGGTCGAGCTCGATGCCGAGCTTCGCTTCACGCAGCCGGCCGCCGTCGTCGCGCCCGATGCGCTCGACGTGATCCTGGCATCGGCGCAGCCGTTGATCCTTGCCGGCGATGCGCCGGCCATGGCCCGCTATGCCGGGCGAGATGGCGTCCAGTTGGTACAGACGGCGCCGCATGCGCTGGCGGTCGCGCGTCTCGCGGCCGACCCCGCGCATCGCTACGACCTGCCGCCGAAGCCGGTCTATGTCCGGCCACCGGACGTGACGATGCCAAAACCAAAATGAGCGCGCATGCCTTGAAGATCCGCCCGGTCGAGGGTTTCGACATCCCGGTGCTGACGGCGCTGCACGCCGCCTGCTTCACCGCGCCGTGGGATCAGCCCTGGACCCAGCGCTCCTTCTCGGAGGTTTTGCAGATGCCGGGCGCGGGCGCCCGCATCGCGGCACTTGGCCCCGAGCCGGTCGGCTTTGCCGTGGCGCGCATCGCCGCCGACGAGGCCGAGCTGTTGCTGATCGGCATTCATCCCGGCCATCGCCGCGGCGGCCACGGCCGCGTGCTGCTGGATCATGTGGTCGAGGCCTTGCGGGTCGCGGGCGCGGCGCGTGTCTATCTCGAAGTGGCGGAGAGCAACCGCGCGGCAACCGCCTTCTACCGCGCCGCCGGATTCGCGCCGGTCGGGCGGCGGCCGAAATACTACGAAGACGAGGATGCGCTGGTCCTCATGAAAGCATTACAGGCGGATTTTGTCCAAACTTCAAAATAGCGGCATTGCGCTATATTGACCCAGACAGTAGTGTTGCCTCACGAATACTACGGAGAATATTGGACGGAAGGCCCGGAATGTCTGAAGAGCTGAAGCCCGGCAGCCTGCTGCAGATGGCCACCACCATCGTCGCCGCCCATGTTTCCAAGAGCAGCGTTCCCGCCGCGGAAATCCCGCGTCTGCTGAGCGATGTCTATCAGGCGTTGAGCGGCCTCGCCGGCGGCAAGCTGACCGCAGCACCCGCCAATCACGATCCCGCCATCCCGGTCAAAAAATCGGTCACACCCGACTACATCATCTGCCTGGAATGCGGGAAGAAGCAGAAGATGCTGAAGCGCCACATCCGCACCGCTTACGGTCTCAGCCCGGAGCAGTACCGCGAGAAGTGGGAGCTGCCGCCGGAATACCCGATGGTCTCGTCGAACTACGCGAAGAAGCGCAGCGCGCTCGCAAGGCAGATCGGACTCGGCACCGGCGGCAAGCGCCGCTGATCGCGGCCGGCCGGCCGGCCGGCCAGCCAAGCCGATCGGCCAAATTGCGAATCACGCCTGGCGTTTTCCCTTGGCCAGCCGTCGGCGGGCAGGCAGAATGCCGATGGTGAGCCGGCGGGGCGGGCGTGAATCGAACCGTTAACGTACGGAGTGGTTAGTCTCGTGACGTCACGTCTTGAAAAACTCTGCATCGATAAGGGCCTGAAGATGACCGAGCAGCGGCGCGTGATCGCGCGCGTGCTCTCGGATGCAGCAGATCATCCCGATGTCGAGCAGGTGCATAAGCGCGCCACCAAGATCGATCCCAACATCTCGCTCGCCACGGTCTACCGCACCGTGCGCCTGTTCGAGGAGGCGAGCATTCTGGAGCGCCACGATTTCGGCGACGGCCGCGCGCGCTATGAGGAGGCGCCGGAGAGCCACCACGACCATCTGATCGACATTCAGTCGGGCCGGGTGATCGAGTTCTCCAACGAGGACATCGAGAAGCTGCAGAAACGGGTCGCCGACGAGCTCGGCTACAAGCTGGTCGGCCATCGCCTCGAGCTCTACGCCGTGCCGGTCGGCGCGAAGTCGCGCGAAGCGAAGAAGCAGTGATCGCGCGGTCATGACTTTGGCCGAGACCAAGGCGCGTCCCGTCGACCTCAAGATCGGTGATCTCGAAATCCGCCTGGCGGAGAGCGAAGCCGAGATCGCTGCCTGCCAGGCGTTGCGCTACCGCGTGTTCTACGAGGAGATGAGCGCGTCGCCGACGCCTGAGATGGCGGCGACCAAGCGCGACTTCGATTCCTTCGATCCCTTCTGCGACCACCTGATCGTGATAGACGCCCGCAAGGGCAGTGGCGCCGCCGGCATCGTCGCCACCTATCGCCTGCTCCGGCGTCCGGGCGCGGCGAAGCGTGGCCAGTTCTACTCGATCGACGAATACGACATCTCCATGATCGTCGCGCATCCCGGCGAGATCCTGGAACTCGGGCGCTCCTGCGTCGACTCCGCCTATCGCTCGAAGGCGGTGATGCAGCTCTTGTGGAAGGGCATCAGCGACTACGTCTTCCACTTCAAGATCGAGATCATGTTCGGCTGCGCGAGCTTCCCCGGCACCGATCCCGCCGAGCACGCGACCACGCTCTCCTATCTTTATCACCGGCACATGGCGCCGCCGCAATTCCGGCCGCGCGCGGTGCCGTCGCGCTACGTCTCGATGGACATGAGGCCGATGTCCGAGATCGACGAACGCCGCGCGCTCGCATCGCTGCCGCCGCTGATCAAGGGCTATCTGCGCTTGGGCGGTTTCGTCGGCGACGGCGCCGTCATCGACCAGCAGTTCGGCACGATCGACGTTTCGGTGATCGTCGTGACCGACCTCGTCTCCGACAAGTACTACAAGCACTATGCCCGTGCCGAAAGCTGACACGGCGACGCTCGGCCATGGCCCGGTGATGGGCCGGGTCGCCGCGCCGCCGGCCCAGGATCTCAGCTATGCCGAGGATCCGATCGAGCCGGGCATCGCGCCGTTCGGCTCCGATACGCTGGGCGCACGGCGTCTCGTCGGTTATCTCTGTCTCACTCTGCTGCTGATGCCGGTGCAGGCGCTGTTCGTGGCGCTCGGCACGCGCATGGCCGAGCGCTTCCCGATCGTCTATCACAAGCTCTGCTGCCGCCTGATGGGGATCGACATCGCGACCGTGGGGTCGATGTCGCGCAATCGGCCGACGCTCTTCGTCAGCAACCACACGTCTTATATCGACATCACGGTCCTGGGCGCGCTCGTTCCCGGTTCCTTCGTCGCCAAGGCCGAGGTTGCGAAATGGCCGCTCTACGGCTGGCTCGCCAAGCTGCAGCGCACCGTCTTCGTCGATCGCAAGCGCAACACCTCGCATCTCCAGCGCGACCAGTTGCGGCGGCGCCTCGCCGCCGGCGACAATCTGATCCTCTTCCCCGAAGGCACCTCGAATGACGGCAACCGCGTGCTGCCGTTCCGCAGCGCCTTGCTCTCGGTCGCCGAGGCTTCCAGCGCGGACGCACCGCTGGTGATCCAGCCGGTCTCGGTCGCCTATGTGGCGCTGAACGGCATCCCGATGGGCCACGGACTCCGGCCGCTGGTCGCCTGGTATGGCGACATGACCCTGGGGCCGCATCTCTGGCAGTTCAGCCGCCTGGGCAAGGTGACCGCGGTGGTCGAGTTCCACCCGCCGGTCGATCTCAAGGATGCGGGCTCCCGCAAGGACCTGACCCGCTACTGCCTTGCCGCCGTCGCCGACGGGGTGGAGCGGGCTTTGACCGGCCGGGCGCTCGCGCCCGAACCGGCGTCCTCCGGTGGCCATTAGGCGCCCGCCATGCTAGGGTCAGGGGCATGGGAAACGCCGTTTTGCCGAATCGCCCGGAGTGAGTTCTAAGCCGTTGGCGAAGAAGCTCTTTATAAAGACCTATGGCTGCCAGATGAACGTCTATGACTCCGCCCGCATGGTGGAGTTGCTGGCGCCGCTCGGCTATGCACCGACCGATGAGGCGGGCGAGGCCGACATGGTCATCCTCAACACCTGTCACATTCGCGAAAAGGCGTCCGAAAAGGTGTTCTCGGAACTGGGCCGCCTGCGTGCAGAGCGGCGCGAGCGCGGCGCCGAGAACGTGATCGTCGCCGTCGCCGGCTGCGTCGCTCAGGCGGAAGGCGCCGAGATCATCCGCCGCGCGCCGGATGTCGATATCGTGCTCGGCCCGCAGACCTATCATCGCCTGCCGGAAATGGTCGCGCGCGCGACGCGGGCGCATGCGGCGAAACAGTTCCGCCCCGACCTGCCGCGCGGTGCGGGCCTGCTCGATACCGAGTTTCCGGCGGAATCCAAATTCGACTTCCTGACCGTAACGAACGAGTCGCCGGTCAGCGCCTTCCTCGCGATCCAGGAAGGCTGCGACAAGTTCTGCACCTTCTGCGTCGTGCCTTATACGCGCGGCGCCGAGTTCTCGCGTCCTGTTGCGCGGGTCATCGACGAGGCGCGCGCCCTCGTTGCCGCCGGCGCCCGCGAGATCACTTTGCTCGGGCAGAACGTCAACGCCTATCATGGCGAGGCGCCCAATGGATCTGGGGACGGTTCGACTTGGTCGCTCTCGCGCCTCATTCGCGAACTGGCCGACCGGATTCCCGATCTCGCGCGCATCCGCTACACCACCTCGCATCCGCGCGACATGGATGACGATCTCATTGCAGCACACGGCGACGTGCCGCAGCTGATGCCGTTCCTGCACCTTCCGGTGCAGTCCGGCGCCGACCGCGTGCTGGAAGCGATGAACCGCCAGCACGGCGTCGATCTCTATCGCCGCATCGTCGATAAGCTGCGCGCCGCGCGGCCGGATCTCGCTTTCTCCTCCGACTTCATCGTCGGTTTCCCCGGCGAGAGCGCAAAAGACTTCGCCGCGACCATGGCGCTGGTCAACGAGATCGAGTTCGCGATGGCCTATTCCTTCAAGTACAGCCCGCGACCCGGCACGCCGGCGTCGTCGATGGAGCTGCAGGTGCCGGAAGCCGAGCAGGATGCGCGGCTGCAGGAATTGCAGGCGGTGCTGAACGCGCAGCAGCAGGCGTTCAACCGTGCCGCCGTCGGTCGCGTGCTGCCGGTCCTGTTGGAGAAGGCTGGCCGTCGCGACGGCCAGCTGGTCGGCAAATCGCCGCATGCCCAGGCGGTGCATGTCGATGCCGGACGCGAGCAGATCGGAACCGTGATCGAGACGCGGATCACCGATCTCGGCCGGTTCAGTCTGCGTGGAGAGATCGAAACCCCGCCGGCGAATTTCCGCCCGACGGAGGCCCATCTTATGGAGGCCAGTGCTTGAGCTTGGACGCGCCCGTCACTTCCGGCCCAGCCCATATGCAATTCGACGACAACCGCCTGCTCCCGCTGCTGTTCGGCGAGCATGACCAGAACCTGGCTCGCATCGAGAAAGAGCTCGGCGTCAGCCTGGTCTCGCGCGGCAACCAGATCGCGATCTCCGGCCCGGCCGAAGCCGTCGCCACCGCGCGGGCCGTGCTGACCGGTCTCTATCAGCGCCTGAAGCGCGGCCTCGACGTCAACCGCGGCGAGGTCGATGCCGCGATGCGCCTGGCGCGCCAGGATGACGGGCTCGAGCCCAACCTGTTCGGCGCCGATGCCAAGGACGGCACCGCGATCCGCACCCAGCGCCGCCACATCACGCCGCGTTCGGCGATGCAGGCGCGCTACATGCGCATGCTGCACGAGAAGGAGCTGGTGTTCGGCCTCGGGCCCGCGGGCACCGGCAAAACCTATCTCGCCGTCGCTGTCGCCGTCGCGATGCTGACCAAGGGCGCGGTCGATCGCATCGTGCTGTCGCGTCCCGCGGTCGAGGCCGGCGAGCGCCTGGGCTTCCTGCCGGGCGATCTCCGCGAAAAGGTCGACCCTTATCTTCGTCCGCTCTATGACGCGCTCTATGACATGCTGCCGGCCGAGCAGGTGGTGAAGCGCCTCTCCTCGGGCGACATCGAGATCGCGCCGCTCGCCTTCATGCGCGGCCGCACCCTCGCGCATTCCTTCGTCATCCTCGACGAGGCGCAGAACACGACGCCGATGCAGATGAAGATGTTTCTGACCCGGCTCGGCGAGAATTCGCGCATGGTGGTGACCGGGGATCTTTCGCAGATCGATCTTCCCTCCGGCACCAAGTCCGGCTTGAAAGACGCGCTCGAAGCGATCGCTGACGTCCCCGATATCGGCGTCACGCAATTCACCGAAGTCGACGTCGTGCGCCATCATCTGGTCGCGAAGATCGTCCATGCCTATGATAAGCGCGATCGCAACGCGAAGAAGACATAGAGCCGAAACATTCGAAGATGCCGCGCGCAGCTTCACCGAAGGTTGCCGTTTCCGTCATCGTCGAGCACGACGCCTGGCGCGCTGTGATCGACGACCCGGTGCCGCTGCTGCGCCGGGCCGCGGCGGCGGCCGTGGCCGAAGCGCGCCGCGCGCGGCGCTTGCGCGGGACCCGCACGCCGCAGGTCGCCGTGGCGCTGATCGACGACCGGGCGATGCAGAAGCTCAACAAGACCTATCGCGGCAAGGACAAGCCGACCAACGTGCTCTCCTTCCCCTCGGGCGAGGCGGGGACGGAGAGCAAGCGCGCGACACGGCCGCTGGGCGACGTGGCGATCGCGCTTGGAACGGTCAAACGCGAGGCCAAGGCGCAGGGGAAATCGGTCGGTGACCACCTCACGCATCTTATGGTGCATGCCGTGCTGCACCTGCTAGGATATGACCATGAATCCGACCCCGACGCCGAAGAGATGGAAGCGCTCGAGCGCAAGGCGCTGGCGACGCTCGGCATTGCCGATCCATACGGGGCCGATCCCGATCGACCCGCGAAGTAACCGATGACCGACGCTTCCGCCACGCGCGGCGCGCGCAGCGAGCCGCAAGGTCTTGAACGGGGCGAAGAAGCGAAGTCCCGCAAGTCGCTGAAGAACCTGTTCCGGCTCTGGCGCCGGCGCGGCGGCGAGACCGATCTGCGCGATGCGATCGAAGAGCTGATCGAGGAGAGCGAAGAGGCCGAGCCCGGCGAGGCCGCGCTCGACACCAGCGAATCCGATCTGCTGCTCAACGTCCTCAAGTTCGGCGAGATGACCGCCTATGACGTCATGGTGCCGCGCGCCGACATCAAGGCGGTCGCCGACGACGTCGATCTGCGGGCGCTCATCCAGACGGTGCGCGAGTTCGGCCATTCGCGCCTGCCGGTCTACAGCGAGAATCTCGACGACATCATCGGCATCGTCCACATCAAGGACGCTTTGCCGTCGATCTTCGAGCCGGAGAAGTTCCAGCTGAAGCGCGTCTTGCGCGAGCCGGTGTTCGTGGCGCCTTCGGTGCGCCTGCTCGATCTCCTGCTGCAGATGCGCCTTGCCCGCGCGCATATGGTCCTGGTGGTCGATGAGTTCGGCGGCACCGACGGTCTGGTGACCATCGAGGACCTGGTCGAGCAGATCATCGGCGAGATCGAGGACGAGCATGATGTGGTGCGCGGCCCCAACCTGGTCGAGCGGCCGGACGGCACCTTGATCGCCAATGCGCGCACCACGATCAGCGACTTCGAGGACCGCGTCGGCCCCATCCTCACCGAGGAGGAGCGCGAGTCCGACATCGACACGCTGGGCGGCCTCGTCATGTCCCTGACCGACCGCGTGCCGGCGCGCGGCGAGCTGGTGACGCATCCCTCGGGCATCGCTTTCGAGGTGCTGGACGCGGATCCCCGGCGCATCAAGCGCCTGCGCGTGCGCAACGCGCCGCCCAAGCCCGAGCGGGACAAGGAGTAACATGGTGGTCGCACGCGAGATGGCCGGGCCGCCGCAATCGCGCCCGGTGCGAAGCCTCGGCGCGATCTCCGGCTGGCGCGCTTATGGGCTTGCCGCGGTGCTCGGCGCGATCGCCGGCCTCGCCTTCGCGCCGCTCAACCTCGTGCCCGCTTTCGCGCTCGGCATTTCGGGCCTGGTCTGGCTCGCCGCCGAAGCGCCGACCCGGCGCAAGGGCTTCGCCGTAGGCTGGTGGTGGGGCCTCGGACATTTCGCGGTCAACAGCTACTGGATCGCAGAATCCTTCCTGGTCGATGCCGAACGGTTCGGCTGGATGATTCCGCCGGTGCTCGGTGGGCTCGCCGCCTATCTCGCGATCTACCCGGCCTTGGCGACGCTGGCCTTTCGAACCCTGCCGCCCTGGAAATCAAATGGGCGGCTCTCGGTCGCCGGCATCGCCGCCTTCGCCGCGTTCTGGACCATCGCCGAATGGCTGCGCGGCCATGTCCTCACCGGCTATCCCTGGGACCTCGCCGCCTATATCTGGAGCGGCAGCGATTCCATGATGCAGTCGGCGGCGCTCTGGGGCTCCTGGGGCCTCGGCCTCGTCACCGTCTTTGCACTCTCGTTGCCGGCGATTTTCGTTCTGATGAACTTCAGCGAAGCGCGAAAAGCCGCGATCGGCATGGCCGTCGTCCTCGGCGCGCTTTATCTGGGCGGCTTCTGGCGGCTTTCCAACGCCATTCCAACATCGCCGGAAGCCGATCCGAGCGCCGTTCACGTTCGGTTGATCCAGCCCAACATTGCGCAGACGCTGAAGCTCTCGAGCGACACGCGCCCGCAGCAGATCCGGACGCTGATGCGCCTCACGCTGGAGACGCCGGGGTTCGACCAGGCGAAGGTGGTGATCTGGCCGGAGACCGCCGCCAATTATCTGCTGGAGCGGGACCCGAATCTGCGCTCGATCCTGGCCCAGGCCGCGCCGCGCGGGGGGCTTCTCCTGACCGGCGCACCGCGCGGCGAACCGCTCGACGGTCCGCTCGCGGAGATCTGGAACTCGTTCGCCGTCATGGATGACCGCGGTCAAATCCTAGGAACGGCCGACAAGTTCCACTTGGTCCCGCTCGGCGAGTATGTCCCATTGCGTGGGATATTCCCCTTCATCAATAAGCTGACGCCGGGCTCGATGAATTTCACCCCGGGGCCCGGCCCGCGTACGCTGCGCATGCCGGATCTGCCGCCGTTCAGCCCGCTGATCTGCTACGAGGTGATCTTCCCCGGCGCGGTCGTCGATCCCAACGACCGTCCGGCGCTCATCGTCAACGTGACCAATGACGGATGGTTCGGGACCAGTACCGGACCATCGCAGCACTTTGCGACGGCGCGCTTTCGCAGCGTCGAGGAAGGTATTCCGATGCTGCGCGCGGCCAACACGGGAATCTCCGGCGTGATCGATGCTTACGGCCGTGTCGAGACTCGCTCCAATCTGGTGGTCGAAGCGGTGATCGACGCGACCATCCCTCCTGCGCTGTCGCCGCCACCGTTCGCGCGCTTTGGCTTCCTTGCCGTGCTGCCGTTGATTGTCCTCGCGCTCATTCCTATCCTGTTTCGCGTGCGCAAGTCTTCGATCACATAGCGTGAGATAACTCTCTCATCGCAGTTGTTTCCACAGCGCCGATGCAGGTCGCGAATCACACGGTAGACCGCGCAATCCAACGTTGACTGCATATGGTTGTATGTCTATAGGTGACGGCGCGTAACGGTGCGCTGGCGGATGGGAATCGCATCAGGCAATGGCGAAGCAGATGGAAAAGCGTAAGACGGCGCGCGGCCGGAAGTCTTCGGGCCGGATGGCCAGCAAGGGCTTCCCCAATCCGATCGACGTCCATGTCGGCACTCGCATCCGGCTTCGCCGCACGCTGCTGGGCTTGAGCCAGGAGAAACTCGGAGAGGCGATCGGCCTCACCTTCCAGCAGGTTCAGAAATACGAGCGCGGCGCCAATCGCGTCGGTTCCAGCCGTCTCTACGATCTCGCGCGCGTGCTGGACGTGCCGATCGCCTATTTCTTCGACGAAATGCCGGGCGGGGTGCAGGACAAGAGCCCGAGCCGACTCATGGGCCTCGCCCATCCGCCGACCGTCGAATACGAGCCGGATCCGATGGCCAAGCGCGAGACCCTGGAACTGGTCCGTGCCTATTATCGAATCACCGATCCCGCGCTCCGCAAGCGGCTCTTCGAGCTGATCAAGTCGATCGCCCGGGGCCTACAGGACGAAGAGTAAGCCGCAGGGCTGAGTCGATAACCGCCCTTTCTCTTCGGTCGTTTCAGCTAACTCACAGAACCTCTTGAGTTTTTCCTGGGTTGCGGCGCAGCAGAACACGCTTGACCGCAGTCCAGGCCTCCACCATGATCCGCGCGCTCCAAATCTGGGCGCCTGTGGTTTCACGCGCCGGCTTGGCTAAATAGCCGGAGCTATTTGCAATTCTCTCCTTCCCTTTTTTAGCGGGGTATATGGCGTGACGAGATCCTCCTACCTGTTCACCAGTGAAAGCGTTTCCGAAGGTCACCCGGATAAGGTCTGTGACCGGATCTCCGACACCATCGTCGACATCTATCTCGGTGCTGACCCACAGGCCCGGGTCGCGGTCGAGACGCTCTGCACCACCAATAAGGTCGTGCTCGCCGGCGAGGTCCGCGGTCCTGCTTCCATCACCCATGACAAGCTGAAGGAAGCCACCCGCGCCGCGATCAAGGACATCGGCTACGAGCAGGAAGGCTTCCATTGGCAGAAGGCGGACATCGAGTGCTACGTGCATTCGCAGTCGGCCGACATCGCCCAGGGCGTCGATGCCGCGGGCAACAAGGACGAAGGTGCCGGCGACCAGGGCATCATGTTCGGTTATGCCTGCAACGAGACCGAAGAGCTGATGCCGGCGCCGATCTACTATTCGCACCGCATCCTGAAGCTGCTCTCCGAGGCGCGCCGCTCCGGCAAGGAGAAGGGCCTCGCCCCCGATGCGAAGAGCCAGGTGACGCTGCTCTATGAAAAAGGCAAGCCGGTGCGGGCGACCTCGGTCGTGGTCTCGACCCAGCACGCCGCCGATCTCGATCAGGAGCAGGTGCGCGAGATCGTGCGCCCCTATGTGAACCAGGTTCTGCCGAACGGCTGGATGTGCCCGGAGGAAGAATTCTACGTCAACCCGACCGGCCGCTTCGTCGTCGGCGGTCCGGACGGCGACGCCGGCCTCACCGGCCGCAAGATCATCGTCGACACTTACGGCGGCGCGGCTCCGCATGGCGGCGGCGCCTTCTCCGGCAAGGATCCGACCAAGGTCGATCGCTCGGCCGCCTATGCCGCGCGCTATCTGGCGAAAAACGTGGTCGCCGCCGGTCTCGCGGATCGCTGCACCATCCAGCTCGCCTACGCGATCGGCGTCTCGAAGCCGCTCTCGGTCTATGTCGATACCCACGGCACCGGCGAGGTCGATGAGGCGAAGCTGGTGAAGACGCTCGGCGAGCTCATGGACCTCTCGCCCCGCGGCATTCGCAGCCATCTCGGCCTCAACAAGCCGATCTATGCCCGCACCTCCGCCTATGGGCATTTCGGGCGCAAGCCGGACAAGGACGGCGGCTTCTCCTGGGAGAAGACGGACCTGGTCTCCGACCTGAAGTCCATCGCCTGAGAGGGCTATGCCAAGTTCGGATCCCGGCGCCGCGAAGAAGCGCCAGGCATTCCAGTTCTACGGTCGACGCAAGGGACGGCCGCTCCGCAAGGGGCGGCAGTTTCTTTTTGACGAACTGCTGCCGCGCATCACCATCCCGCTCGACGCCGCAACCGCGCTCGATCCCGCGACGCTGTTCGCGCCGCAGAAGCGCGCAATCTGGCTGGAGATCGGCTTCGGCGGCGGCGAGCATCTCGCACACCAGGCGGCCAGCCATCCCGATATCGGCTTCCTGGGGTGCGAAGTCTTCGAGGCCGGCATCGCCTCAGGGCTCAGCCACATCGACGAGCGTAAGCTCGAGAACGTGCGCCTTCATCCCGAGGATGCGCGCGTGCTGCTGGCGGCGTTACAGCCGCAGAGTCTGGAGCGCGTGTTCCTGCTGTTCCCCGATCCTTGGCCGAAGCGCCGTTATGCGAAGCGCCGCTTCGTCAACCGCGGCAATCTCGACCGTCTTGCTGAATTGATCGTGCCCGGCGGCGAGCTCCGCATCGCCAGCGACGATCCCGTCTACATCGAATGGACCCTGCAACACGTGCCGGTTCATCCCGAATTCCAATGGCTCGCGCAGTCTCCTGCCGACTGGCAGGAGCGCTACCCCGATGCCATCGAAACCCGCTATGAGAAGAAGGCGAGAGAAGCAGGCCGCGTGCCGCATTTCTTCCGATTTCGCCGGCGCTGAAAGATTCCGAGCGAATTGCCGCTGCATACTCCCGAATTCACGCCATACAGGGAACGACGCGCTCTTTCGAATGTGGTATGATCGCTGCCTGCCCTCCGACCAGTCCGCCGAAGCTCCAGCGAAGGCGGAAGCGCGTAGTGCACAGGCGGGCGCTGTTTGACATCGTGAATGCTGCCGAGCGCGGATGACAGTCTTGAATGCTCGGCATCCGTACACACTCGGCGGTGTTTATGGCGATGGCCGGTCTATCTGGCAGCAACGCAGACCGGACGCAGACAGGATCGAGCAACGCAGACCCGACACAGACAGGATCAAGCAACGCAGACCGGACGCAGACAGGATCGAGCAACGCAGACCGGACGCAGACAGGATCGAGCAACGCAGACCCGACACAGACAGGATCAAGCAACGCAGACCGGACGCAGACAGAACAAAGAATCCATGCCGGTTCAGCATGCCTCTCATGCTGAGACAAACGCGTTCATCGTCAAAGGGTTGACGTTACATCGCGCGCCGAGAAAGGGGCGAAGCCGGTAAAGGTGGGTGTAAACCTCACGCCGAAGGCGCCGCCAATCGCCCTGCCCGAAGGTGGGGGGAGGGGTTTCTTTCAGAGTTCTTTCTTATGCGCCTCGGCGAACGCCGCCATGCTGGGGAAGTGGAAGTCGGTCTTCACGCCTTCCACCGGCGATGTCGCGCCGCTGCCGCCTTTGCCCATGCGACGATCGATCCAATTGGTGGCGAGACCGATCGCCTTCGCCATCTGGTGATCGTGGAACAGGCTCTGCGCGGTGTGCAGGATGTCTTTCGGCTGAAGCCCGAACTTCTCCTTTACAGTCTTCAAGGCAAAGTCGAAGTTGCGCTGGTCGGGCTTGTAGGAGCCGATGTCTTCCGCGGTGCAGATCGCATCGAAGGTGACGCCGAGCTTTTTGTTGCTCTCGGCGAAGCTCGCGCGATCGACATTCGACAGAATGACCAGCTTGTAATGCTGCTTCAGATAGGCGAGCGCTGCCGCTGAATCGGCGAAGGCCGGCCAATCCGGCACCGAATTGCCGAACCGTTCCGCGTCGGCATCGGTGATGCTCGCGTTCCAGTCCTTGGCGAGGCCGCGATAGCACGCGGCCAGGATGTTGCGATAGTTCAAGCCCGGCTGCGCCTTCTCCAGCGCCGATTCATGCCGGGCATATGCAACCAGCGCGGCCTCGTCATCGACCTTGCCGCCGAGCTTGCCGAGCAGCGGGCGCAACGCGGCGAGGATGCCGCTCTCCCAATCAATCAGCGTGCCGTAGCAGTCGAAGGTCAGGACCTTGAAATCGGTGAGGCGCATGGCGTTCTCCATTGGAAAGAATGCCGCTCTATAGCGCAGAGATCAGCGCCCCGCCTTGACCCGGACTATTGCGCCTTGGATCCAGACTCCAGCCGGCGCCGATAAGCGGCCGGGGATTCGCCGAAGCGGCGGCGGAAGGCGCGGGTAAAGGCACTCTGCTCGCTAAAACCCACGCCGAGTGCGATCTCGACGATCGGCTCGGCGCCGCCCGCCAGGCGGTCTTTGGCGTGATCGAGGCGGATTTCGCCGAGATAGCGCCCGGGCGTGACGCCGAGCCACTGCTTGAACAGCCCATGAAGGTGCGCCGTGCTGATCCCCGCCACCTTGGCCGTGTCCGCGCAGGTGATCTGCCGCGGATAGGCGCGACGCATATAGTCCGTCGCCTTCAGCACCGCCTGAGGCGCACGTATGTCGGCCTCCGTCTCAGCCAAGGCCGCCGCCAGCAACGGCGCCACATGGTCCGCGTCACCACCGAGCGCGTCCCGCCGCGATCCGACATAAGCCAGCAAATGCTCGACGGCGCGTGAGATGGAGAAATAGGGCTGCCCGGTGCTCAGCAGGCGCAGAGGTGCCGCGTCGGAGGACTGGTCGATATCCAAGGTCACGAATCGGTTCTGCCCGACGCCGGTAAAAGCGTGCAGCATTCCCGCCGGCACCAGCGCGCCGCGGCTGCCATCGACCCGGCCCTCGCACCCGCCGATCTCCATCTCCAGCCGGCCTTCAAGTGCCAGCACGACCTGGTGATGCGGATGATCATGGGCATAGGGCACGCCGGCATAAGAGCGAAGATCGAGCGCGAGCGACTGCATGGCGAGCCTCCGGTTGCGGCGGCGACATTACAGGAATCCGACCCGCCGGTGAAACCCGCGTTTCGGCCCTGTTTCGGGATCCACGGCCCTTGCATTTCAGGCGTTTAGCCCCGACATTGGAGGCATGAACGGGAGCGCACCGCGCGTTACCGCCGTGCTCGGGCCCACCAATACGGGCAAAACCCATCTCGCCATGGAGCGGATGCTCGGTCATGCCAGCGGCATGATCGGCTTTCCCTTGCGTCTGCTCGCCCGCGAAAACTACGAGCGCGTGGTGAAGGCGAAGGGCGAGGGCGCCGTCGCTCTGGTGACCGGCGAAGAGAAGATCCTGCCGCGCTCGGCGCGGTACTTCATCTGCACGGTCGAATCGATGCCGCTCGACAAGCAGGTGGCCTTCGTCGGCGTCGACGAGATCCAGCTCGCCGCCGATCGCGAGCGTGGCCATATCTTCACCGATCGCCTGCTGCATGCGCGCGGGTCGTCGGAGACGATGTTCATGGGCGCCGAGACCGCCGCGCGCTGGATCCGCGCGCTGGTGCCGGGTGCCGAGTTCATCCAGCGCCCGCGCTTCTCCTCGCTGAGCTATGTCGGCCCGAAGAAGCTCACGCGCCTGCCGCCGCGCTCGGCGACGGTCGCCTTCTCCGCCGCCGATGTCTATGCGATCGCCGAGTTGATCCGCCGCCAACGCGGCGGCGCCGCGATCGTCATGGGTGCCTTGAGCCCGCGCACGCGCAACGCCCAGGTCGAGCTCTACGAATCCGGCGAGGTCGATTACCTGGTCGCGACGGATGCCATTGGGATGGGCCTCAACATGGATGTGCAGCACGTCGCCTTCGCGAGCTTGCGCAAGTTCGACGGCATCACGCCGCGCCCGCTCACCAAGGCCGAGGTCGCGCAGATCGCCGGCCGCGCCGGCCGTCATATGGCCGACGGCACCTTCGGCACCACGGCCGAGGTCGGCCCGATGGATCCGGAAGTGGTCGAGGCGGTCGAGAATCATCGCTTCGATCCGCTGCGCCATCTGATGTGGCGCAACTCGCGGCTCGACTTCCGCAGCATCGTGACGCTCCAGCGCAGCTTGGGGGAGCGCCCGCCGGTGGACGGGCTCATGCGCCAGGGCAGCGCCGAGGACCATCAGGCGCTGGAACTGCTCTCCAAGGATCCGGAGCTGGCCGAGCTCGCGGTCGGCCGCGAGCGCGTCGAGCTGCTTTGGGAGGTCTGCCAGGTCCCCGATTTCCGCAAGCTGATGGCGGACGCGCATATCCGTTTGCTCGGCCAGCTCTACCGGCACTTGACCAAGCTCGGCAAGCTGCCCGACCAATGGGTCGCCGATCAGGTCGCGCGTCTCGATCGCGTGGACGGCGATATCGACCAGCTGACCGGGCGCATCGCCCATATCCGCACCTGGAGCTATGTCGCCCACCGCGCCGACTGGGTCGCCGATCCCAAGCACTGGCAGGGCCGCACCCAGGCGATCGAGGATCGCCTCTCGGAGGCGCTGCATCAGGCGCTGACCCAGCGCTTCGTCGATCGCCGCCATGCCGTGCTGCACCGGCGTCTGCGCTCCGGCGACGAGATCGAGGGCGCGGTCAACGACGACGACAGCGTCACGGTCGAAGGCCATACCGTCGGCCGCCTGGTCGGCCTGCACTTCCAGCGCGCCGATGATGCCAAGCCCGACGAAGTCCGCGCGCTGCTCGCCGCCGCGCGCCGCATCCTCGACCCGGTGGTGGCCGCCCGCGTCGCCAATCTGGTGGCCGAGACCGACCGCGATCTCCGGCTCGACTTGCGCGGCCGCATCTCCTGGCACGGCGCCGAGATCGCGATGCTCATCGCCGGCGACACGCCGCTCAAACCCGGCCTGCGCCTGCTGCACGACGACCTGCTCGAAAGCCGGCAGCGCCGCGCCGTTGAGGACCGGGTCAAAGCCTTCGTCGAATCCGAGATCCGTCGCCGCTTGCGGCCGCTGCAGCTCGCCGCCAAGGCCGAGCTGCCGCCGATCCCGCGCGGCATCGTGTTCCAGCTGATCGAGCATCTGGGCGCGCTGCCCACCGAACGCCTGCGCGAATCGCTGAAGGGTCTCGCCGAACCCGACCGAGCGGCGCTGACGAAGCTTGGGCTGCGCTTCGGCCGCGAGACGGTCTGGATCGGCGGCCTCGGCGACAAGCGCCAGCGCAAGCTCCTGGGGCTGCTGCTGACGGTCCATCGCGGATCCACCGGTCCAGAGCCCGATGAAGCAGCCTTGCTCGCCGCCGGCAAGCGCCGGATCGGCGGCAAGGTGTTCGAGTTCGGCGCACTCGAGCGCGTCGCCGCACTGCTCCGTCGCCGCGCCAAGGCCGGTGCGATCAGCGCCGACGCCGAGACCGCCGCCGCCTGCCGGCTGGAGCTCAATGATCTCGAGCCGGTGATGCGTGCCCTCGGCTATCACGCGCGCCATCCGCACAAGGCCGAAGAAGGCGCGCCGCGCAAATTCGCCAAGCCGCGCCGGCGCCGGCCTGAACCGAAGCCCGAGCCGCGTGCGGGCTCTCCCTTCGCCGCGCTCGCCGAACTCAAGTTCAAGCGATGAGCGAGACGCTCCGCCTGGACAAATGGCTGTGGCACGCCCGCTTCGCCCGCACGCGTTCGCTGGCGGCCAAGCTCGTGTCCGAAGCGCGCTTCCGCATCAACGGCAATCCGACCGAGAAGGCGCATCATGCGGTGCGGCCGGGCGATGTGCTGACCTTCCCGCTCGGCCCGCATATCCGCGTCATCAAGGTGCTGGCCCTGGGTGTCCGCCGCGGTCCGGCTCCGGAAGCCCGGCTGCTCTATGAAGACCTCGACCCGCCGCAGCCGAAGCCGCCGGTCCTGAAGGATCCACCGGTCGCGCCCCGCGAGGACGGCGCCGGCCGTCCGACCAAGCGCGAGCGCCGGCAGACCGACCGGCTCCGCTCGGATGAATAACCGGGGCGAATAGCACTGCAATTCCCTGATCTCTGTCTGCGCTCTCCCGCTCGGTTGCGGGCGGGGAGGGGCTATGGTAGCTAGCCCACCTGCCTGTCCAATCGCCGGGTTCGCACAGCGCCCGGTGTAGTTTCGGAGTTGCCCAATGGCTTATGTCGTCACCGAGGCCTGCATCAAGTGCAAGTATATGGACTGCGTGGAGGTCTGCCCGGTCGACTGTTTCTATGCCGGCGAGAACATGCTGGTGATCCACCCCGACGAATGCATCGATTGCGGGGTTTGCGAGCCGGAATGCCCCGCCGATGCCATCCTGCCCGATTCCGAGAGCGGCATGGAGAAGTGGCTGGAAATTAATCGGGAATATGCGACGAAATGGCCCAATATTACGCGCAAGGGGGAAGCGCCGGCGGATGCCGACCAGTGGAAGGGCGTCGCCGACAAGTTCGAGAAGCATTTCAGCGCCAATCCCGATAAAGCCTGATATTTCAGTTATTTGACGGGCTCATTCCGGGCCGCCTTAGGCCTGCATTCCGGACTCGCAATGCGAGAGGGTGCGGCGCGCGCATAGCTGCGTTTCCTTGAATTCCAGCCCCCTATCTGGTATATATTTCGCGTAGGTCGTTCGGGCGGTTTTCGGCGGAAAAGTTAATAGTTTCCGCACCGTCCATGCCTCAAATCGGGGTTAACGCAATTCGGATAGCCACTATCCGGAGGGGCGTTGCTTTTCCCCCGCTTCGGGCCCTGCGTGGGTCCGGCTCCAGGCCGGACCGGTGAGTTCAGGGTTACCGGGTGAGGAACGATCTTGCGTCGGCTGATGGTGGCCGCCGCCCTGCCTGTTTTAGGCCTGATAAATCGGATTGGGAGCGGAACGTGGTCGATAAGAAGAAAGCAGTTGCGGCAAAGGCAACTCCGGCAGTGAAGGCGGTCCCCGTGGCGGCGAAAGTGAAAGACAAGGACTCCGGCTTCAAGAAGGGCGACTTCGTCGTCTACCCGACGCATGGCGTCGGCAAGGTGCTGGGCGTCGAGAACCAAGAGATTTCCGGCCACACGCTCCAGGTCATCATCATCAGTTTCGACAAGGACCGCATGACCCTGCGCGTCCCCGTCGCCAAGGCGCGGAATTCGGGCCTGCGCAAGCTTTCGTCGCGCAAGGTCATGGAGACTGCGCTGCAGACTCTGAAGGGTCGTTCGCGGGTGAAGCGCGCCATGTGGTCGCGTCGCGCCCAGGAATACGAAGCCAAGATCAATTCCGGCGACCCGGTGTCGATCGCGGAAGTCGTCCGCGACCTGCATCGCAATGCCGACCAGCCGGATCAGTCCTACAGCGAGCGGCAGATCTATCAGGCGGCGCTTGACCGTCTGGTCCGCGAGCTGGCGGCGATCGATGGGATCGACGAGACGCAGGCCACCCAGCGCCTGCACCAGGTGTTGAAGGCGGCCTAAGCCGCTTCTCTCGAGATCGGCGGGGTGAGCTCTTCACCCCGCCGCCGAGCTCTCTCCTCGGAGAGGCCCCCAGCGGTCCCAACCGCAAGCGACGGATGGCATCACCGCTTCCCCAAGCGGCGTCATCCGTCGGGGGTGTCCGATTTTTTCCAGCGCAGTAGATCTCAGTCAAACTCCGCCGGGATCCCCGCTTCGGCGCGCGCCGTCTTCGCGGCCTGGACCAGCGTATAGAGCCCGCACAGCATCAGCACGACGGCGCCGCCGATCGTGATTGCGTCCGGCAGTTCCGCGAACAGCAGGTAGCCGAAGGCCGTGCCCCAAATGAGCTGCGAATACATGAAGGACGAGACCAGGGCCGCCGCCGCATAGCGGAAGGCGAGGATCAGCAGCAGGTTGCCGAGACCCGAGCAGGCGCCGGTCGCCGCCATCAATCCGAAGTCCAGTGCGTTCGGCACGCGCCAGTCGCCGATCGCAAACGGCAGGCTGATCAAGAACAGCATGACGAAATAGACCAGCAGCAGCGCACCGCTGCTCTCGGTCTTCGCGATCCGCCGCAGCATCAGCATCGACAGCGCGAAGAGCAGGCCGGAAGCGAGGATCGCCAATTGCCCCCAGCCGAAGACATTGGGGCCGGCGTGGCCGAAGTCCGGGCGCAGGATCAGAACCACCGCGGCGAAGCCGATCGCCACGGCGACCCATTGCCGCCAGCCGACGCGCTCGCCGAGCAGCGGGGCCGAGAGGGCGGTCACCACCAGCGGCGTCAGGAAGGCGATGGTGTAGGCATCCGCCAGCGGGATCATCGAGAAGGACACGAAGGCCAGCATCAGGCTGCCGGCGCCCAGCGTGCAGCGCAGCACGACGATGCCCCATCGCCGCGGGCGAAGGCTCCCGATGCCTTCCCAGAGCACGAGCACCGGCAAGGCGGTCACCAGCGCGAAGACCGCATCGATCGTTGCGACCTCGAAGACCGAATAGCGGCTGGAGAGGAACTTGGTGACCGCGTCCGCGGTCGCCAGAACCGCGAAGGCGAGAAACGCCAGGCCGGTGCCGAGCATCGTCCGGTCTGCGTGGCTGCGCATGCTCAAAGCCCCCGACACGCCTTCGATCGGCGGAACCAATCGACCCTGCTCTGCATATAGCCGAACGGCGCCGCGCGGTCAGGTGCAGAAATGGCGGCCAAGCTGGTAAACTGCTGGTCCGCGACTCGCCGCCAGTGATTCGCCGAGCGATTTGATCTGGGCCAGTCGCGCCCGCATCGCAGAGACGGAGAAGATGCAGGACGCTGCCCAGGAACCGGAAAAGTTCGCGGTGTTGCGCCGCGCGCGCCGCGTCTGGGCGATCTCGCCGGTGCATGGCGATATGATGCGCCTGCGCGCGCTCCATGCCTTTATCGAGCCGCAATTCGCCCCCGGCGACCGCATCGTCTATCTGGGGGGCTATCTCGGCCGCGGTCCGGAGGTCGCCGGCACGGTCGATGAGCTGATCTCCTTCCGTCGCCACATCATTGCCCGGCCGGGCATGTTCGCCTACGACATCGTCTACCTGCGGGGCCAGCAGGAGGAGATGTGGCAGAAGCTGCTGCAGCTCCAATTCGCGCCCAACCCGAAGGAGGTGCTGCCCTGGATGCTGCAGCAGGGGGTCGGCGCCACCATCACCGCCTATGGAGGAGATCCGGCGCAGGGCATCATCCATTGCCGCGAAGGCGCCATGGCGATCACGCGCTGGACCAACAGTCTCCGGGCCGCGATGCAGGCGAAGGCGGGACATGCCGCGCTGATGTCGGTGACCCGCCGCGCCGCCTATACCGATGATCAGGGCCTGCTCTTCGTCCATGCCGGCCTCGATCCCGAGCGCCCCTTGTCGGCGCAGGGCGACAGCCTCTGGTGGGGCAGCCCCGGTTTCGCGCAGCTCAATCATCCCTACGGCGAGTTCCTGCGCGTGGTGCGCGGCTATGACCACGGCCATCAAGGGCCGAGCGCCGGTCCCTTCACGCTGACGGTGGATGGCGGCTGCGGCTATGGCGGCAAGGCGCTCGCCGCGCTGATCGATCCTAAAGGCGAGCTGCTGAACTTGGTGGAGGCGTGACGGCGGGCGCCGCGCCGCTTTCGCCGTCCAGGCTATAGACCTCCATGGGCGGCGCGCGCTCGACCACGGCATGCTTGCCGAGCGGGTGCTGCGGGATCTCGACCGGCAGGCGTCCGGCGACATCGGCGCTGGCGACGATGATCACCTCGGAATGTCCGTCGTCGATCTCCTTGGCGAACTGCTCCAGCCGCTGCGCCACGTTCACCGTCTCGCCGACCAGGGTGTAGTTGATGCGTCCCGTCGCGCCGATATTGCCGGCGAGCGCGGCGCCGGTGTGGAGGCCGATCCGCACCCGCACCGGGTTCAGCCCCTTGCGCCTGCGCCGGGCATTGTCCGCTTTCAGCCGTCGCCCGATCTCGACCGCTGCCCGCGCCGCGCGCTCGGCATGGTCGCCCTGCGCCGTGGGGGCGCCCCAGAAGGCCATGACGGAATCGCCGATGTATTTGTCGATGGTGCCGCCTTCCGCCTCGATCGCCTCGCCGAGAATCTCGAAATGCCGGTTGAGGAAGCGTGCCAGTGCCGCCGGCCGCAGCCGATGTCCGATGGCGGTGAAGCCGATGATGTCGGTGAACAGCACCGTCACCTCGCGCTCCTTGGCGGTGAAGGATTCCGCGCTGTCGGGTTCCATCAGGGCCGGAACCAGCGTGCGCGGCACATAGGTCGAGAGCCAGGTGAGGCCGGAGCGCATGCCGTTATAGGCCTCGGCGGCAATGTCGAATTCCCGAAGCCAGCTGCCCTTCATCGGCTGGGTCTTGTCGAACTCGAGCGCGCTCAAATGGCGAATCGCGCCGGCGAAGTTGTGGATCGGCCGGCTGATCGAGCGGCCGAGATAGAGCGCGCCGAGCACCGCCGCCGCGGCGACGCCCAGCGAGATCCAGAGCGCCATCTGGAGATTCTGAAACTGCGCGCCGATATCGGCGCCCTTCACCGACAGCACCGCGATCCAGGGCTTGGTCCCGACCACATCCACCGCACGCGAGAGGAAAATCCAATCGGTGCCATCGACGGTGCGGGCCTGGACAGAAAAATCGAGCTGGACGTTGCGGTGGATCGCCGGGTCGTCGCGGTGCATCGGATCGAAGGCGCGGAGCACCGGGTCGCCCACGTCCGCGACCTTGGGCAGCGGTTGACTGTCGCTGCCCTTGAATTGCCCGTCGGCCAAGCTCGGGTGCACGATCAGCGAGGTATCGTCGAGCAGCACGAAAGCGTTGATCCCGGGCTCACGGGTGCGGTTGAGCACGCGCCGCGCGAAATCGGGCACCGAGATCAGCGTCGCGATCACCCCGATCACCTGGCCGTCGCGCCGCAGCGGTGCCAGCAGAGGAAGCCCGGTGACGTTGAGCCCAGGCCAATAGACCGGTTCGCCCCAATCCGGCTGCTGCAACGTGGCGCCATTGCGATAGACCAGCCGGAACATCGGATCGTCCACGGCCGAAAGTGCGGTGGTGGCGAAGGGCGTGCCGTTGACATTGCGCGCCGCGGCCATGGTGTAGAGATCGGAGCGGATGAAGGCGACGCCGATCACCTGCGGCGAGGCGGCGAGCGAGCCCAGGAGCAGATCCTGGATGCGCCGGTCGTCATTGTCCGAGACGTCGCCGGAGAGGATATAAGCGGAGAGGAAGCGCGAGGAGTATTCGGCCGGCTGCAGCTCTGCCTTCACCGCCGCCGCCAGCGCCGCCGTCCGCGTATCGCCCATCTCCGCGACCAGGTCGGTGGTGCTCCGGAGCGCGCTGGAATAGAGCCGCGCCGCCACCACCGCGGTAGTCAGCACGACCAGGCCGGCGAACGCAATCGCCAGGACCAGCCAGATCGGGGCCCGGAAACGTCGCTTCATCGTTGAGCCCCCGGATCGCGCCTAGGGCTGCACCGCGGCGAGCTGTCTGGAGAACACGCCTTCCGGCAAGGCAGAGACCTGCGGGCTGCCCGCAACGATGAGCTTGACCTTCTGCCCGGGCTGAAGCTGGGCATTGGCGGCGAGATGGTTGATGACGGTGAACCAGCCGGCCGGATCGTCATCGACCTGCATCTGCTGCGAGAGCGAGGCGATCGTGTCGCCTTCCTTGACGGTGACGACGCGGATCCGTTTCGGCGCATAGCCGGAGGCTTCCTCGGCGCTGATCTCGCGGAAGCTCTGGGCCGAGGCGATGAACTGCTTGTCCATCGCATTGTAGCTGCTGGGCGGTGTCGCATAGAGGAACCGGTATACCACCTTGGCGCTCTGGCGGATCGCCACCATGCGGATCGCGACCGGCGTGTCGTTGATCGTACCCTTGGCGACCCCGGTGGCGGCCTCCATGCCGTTCACCTGGAAGGATTGTACGTCGGAGACCTTCGCACCCTCCTGCCATTCCGACGTGACATACTGCGTCAATGCGCCGCTCGGCGCCGACGGCGCCAGGTCGAAGACCATCGCCGCATTGTCCGACTGGCCGACCACCGCATTCGGCGAGTTCTGCAGCTTCATGCCGGTCGGCGCGTCGAAGGCGAACTTCAGGCCTGGATGGGTGAAGGTCGTCCCCTTGATGACCCCGTCGCGCGGATCGGGACCCCAGGCCATGCCGTCAATCTGCTGCAGCAGGCGGTCGCGGTTGACCACGGCGCCTTCGACCGGGACGCCGGCCTCGGCGATCGCACGCTGCACGCGGTCGGGGGTACGCGGGTGCGACTGCTTCATGCTGTAAGCATCGGCTGCCGCCTCGTTGCCGGCGATCTTGGCTTCGAGATGAGTCTCGTTGTTGAGGCTGTCGAGGAACGAGGCCATCGCCTGCGGGTCATACTGCGCCTTGGTGAGATAGCGCACGCCGAGCGAATCCGCCTCGAACTCCTGCTGCTGCGAGTAATGACCGAGGTAATCGGCGCCGATTTCATTGGCCGCGGCGCCGGCGAGCTGCCCGCCGGTATCGCCGCCGACGATCTGCCCGAGGATCTGCGCGACCGCGGCGCCGATCTGCGCCTTCTGGGTCTGGCCTTCGCGCTCGGCCGTGTGCCGCGCGTTGACATGGCCGATCTCATGGCCGAGCACGCCCGCGACCTCGGCCTCGTTGTTGGCGAGGGTCAGCAGGCCGCGCGTGATGTAGACATAGCCGCCGGGCAACGCGAAGGCGTTGATCTGTTCGGTGTTGAGCACCGTGAAGGTGTATTCGACGTCGTTGCGCTCGGCATTCTTCGCGACCATGTTGCCGAGCTGCGTCACATAGGCGTTGAGATTCGGCTTCTCGTCATAGGCGCCGCCGAACTCCGCCAGGATCTTCGGATGCTCCTCGGCGCCGACACTGGCTTCCTGCTGCGTGTCCATCGAGGAATAGAATTGGCGGCCGGTCGCAGGACTTGTCTGGGAAGCGCAGCCGCCGAGCGTGACGGCTGCGCCGAGCAGCAGCGCCGCCGCAGAAAGAATTTTCCGAGATTCGGAAGTGCCGATCATGGATGCTCAAATCTCCCCTGCCTCAACCCTTGAGGACTTCGATCTGTTCCGGGTGGCTGATGTCGATTCTCGGACCGTCATAGAGGTCGAGCCAGCCCCGGCAGCGAATCGTCCTGCCGGTTAACGAACTGACATCAAGCATAGACTGGAAGAACAGGTCCAGGGCCGGCTTTTTCAGAACCAGGGTCAGGTCGGTTGTGCGGTCGGGGCTGAAATTTATGAAACCGGTGCCGCCCATCACCGCCGCCGCATAGACCTGACCTTCGATGATCTGGAAGCTGCCGGCCAGCTGCGCGAGCTTCGGATCATCGGCCCGGCGCACCGCGAAGGCCGGATGGCGCCAGATCCCTTCGGCCGCCGCACGCGCGCCCGCTTCCAGGCGCAGCAGGGTCGTCAGTCCCAGCCGGTTGCGGCGGTCGCCGCGGACTCTGGCATGGCCCGCGACCACCAGGGCCGCCTGCAGCCAGTCGCCGTTGCTGTTGAAGACCTGCGCCAGGCGCCTGCCGTAGCGGTCGCGCTTGCCCGAATCCATGCGCAGGGCGATCGGCGCGCTGCCGATCAAAGCCTGCAGCGCGCTTTTCGCTGCGTCTGCCAATGCCGCCATCGCCGCGTCACCCGGCGCCAGATCGCGCTTGGGCGTCTCGATGTCGGTCAGGCGCAAGATCGCGCCGTCGGCAAGCTGCACCGTGTCCCCGTCGATGACGGCGGCGACCTTGGCGCTTTCCGGCGGCGAGAGGCCGGCCGGTCCGGCGATGGCTTCGGCCTGCGCCGGCCGGAAGGCGAGGGTGGATACTGCCAGCCCGCCCACTATCAGGTTGAGCAGGTCGCGCCGGGACGTGTAAGAAGGCTCATTCACCCTTCAATATCCCCTGAAAGCACCCGGAATCATCGCTGATGGCGAGCAAGGACCTGTACCCCGAGATCGAGCCCTTCGACACCGGCATGCTCAAGCTGCCCAACGGTGCGCACGGCGGCCTCCATCAAATGTATTACGAGCAGTCCGGCAATCCCAAGGGCAAGGCCGTCGTGTTCCTGCATGGTGGGCCGGGGGCGGGGGCGAATGCCACCCATCGCCGCTTCTTCGATCCCAGCTTCTACCGCATCATCATTTTTGACCAGCGCGGCTCCGGCCGCTCGCGGCCTTTGGGCGAGATCCGCGACAACACGACGCCGCTGCTGATTGCGGACATCGAGACGCTGCGCCAGCACCTCGGCATCGATAAGTGGGTGGTGTTCGGCGGCTCCTGGGGCTCGACGCTGGCGATCGCCTATGCCGAACACCATCCTGACCGGGTCCGGGCTTTGGCGCTGCGCGGCATCTTCCTTTGCCGGAAGTCGGAGATCGATTGGTTTCTCTATGGCCTCAAGGAGCTGGCGCCGGAAGCCTGGCGCAGCTTCTCGGGCCATATCCCGGAAGCGGAGCGGGCTGATCTCCTGAACGCCTATCACAAGCGCTTGATGCATCCGGATGCTTCCGTCCATATGCCGGCCGCGCGGGCGTGGAGCGTCTACGAAGGCTCCTGCTCGACCCTGCTGCCCAGCCCGGAAACGGTGCGGGCTTTTGCGGGCGATGTGCTGGCGCTGGGCCTGTCGCGGATGGAGGCGCATTACTTCAAGAACGACATCTTCCTGCCGGAGAACTTCCTTCTGGCGAACGTCGATAAGATCCGGAAGATCCCGACCGTCATCGTCCAGGGCCGCTACGATCTGGTCTGCCCCATCCGCACCGCCGATGAACTGCACCAGGCTTGGCCCGAAGCCACCTATCACGTGATTCCGGATGCGGGCCATTCCGCGATGGAGCCGGGGGTCCGCGCGGCTTTGGTCTCCGCCATGGACCGTTTCAAGGACGTCGCCTAGGGCCACCCGAAAGCGCGCGCCGCGAAACAGCGTGCCCGAAAAACAGCGTGACCGCCGGTCGCGGCGCTGCGCCGCGCGGGAACCAGGGTTAATTCGTCGAGTTGTGATGCCAGGCGCGTGCGGTCGCGATCAAAGGCGTGTGTGGTGCGCGAAGAACGCCACCGAGTCCCTTGAAAAGGGACTGGAAAAAGTCAAATCTGCTGCGGTGCGGTAGCGTGCTCAACCGGCAGACAAGCCGGGGCATCGATGTCGCAATTGCCGGGAATACAAGATGCGGTTGTCCAATTGGCTGATCGGCCTCGTCGCGGCGGCCATTTTTGCCGCGGCTTGGGTTCTGATGAACCGGCCGGTCGAGCAGGATCCGTGGCAGGGCGACATCGCCGGCTTCTCCTATTCGGCCTGGCGCCAGGATCCGAACACGCTCGCCAAGCGCGAGCCGACGGTCGATGAGATCAAGCAGGACCTGCAGCTGATCGCGGGACGTGCCCGCTCGATCCGCACCTACGAAGCGACCGGCATCAGCGCCCAGATTCCGGCACTCGCCAGCCAGTATGGCTTGAGCGTCACGGCCGGCGCCTGGATCGACCAGGCCCAGGACAAGGACGAAGAGGAAGTCCGCAACGTCATCAATATCGGCAACAAGGTCGGCTCGGTTACGCAGATCATCGTCGGCAATGAAAGCCTGCTGCACAACCTGATCAAAAAAGAAGACCTGATCAAATACATCCGCGAGGTGAAGGCCGGCACCGATCTCCCGGTCTCGACCGCGGAGCCGTTCCACGTCTGGCTCGATCCGAAGAACGCCGATCTCGTCAACGAGGTCGATTTCCTTGCCGTGCACATCCTGCCGTTCTGGAACGGCGTCCCCGCCGACAAGGCGGTCGATCAGGTGATGGTGCATTACAACGAGCTCCGGAAGGCCTTCCCCGACAAGCGCATCCTGATCGCCGAAGTGGGCTGGCCCAGCGAGGGCCTGACCCGCGTCGATAAGAGCGGCGCCTATGGCGGTGGGGGCGCCGTTGCCTCGCCGATCGAGCAGGGCCGCTTTCTGCGCAACTTCCTGATCGAGGCGAAGAAGTCCGACCTCGACTACAACATCATCGAAGCCTTCGACGAGCCTTGGAAGATCCGGACCGAAGGCGGCGTCGGCGCCTACTGGGGCGTCTGGAACGCCGGCCGCGAGCTGAAGCCCGCTTTGCAGGGCACGCTGGTCAATTACGCCAACTGGCAATGGCTGGCGATCGCGACGCTGGCGCTCGGCCTGCCCTTCGCGATCTGGATGATGCGCGGCGAGCTCGGCCTGACGCGGATCGGCCGCTTCTTCGTGGCTCTGCTCGGCTGCGGCAGCATCATGATCGGCGTCTGGGTCTATGCCCAGTACAGCCAGCTCTATCTCACCTGGCTCGACATTGTGGCGCTGGTGATGATCGCCCCGGCGATCCTGCTGCTGCTGGTCATCTTCCTGGTCGAAGGCCTGGAGATGGCGGTCAATCTCTGGCTCGGCCAGACCATGCGGCGCCTGGCGCCGCCGCCGGTGCCGCGGCGCTGGAAGCTGCCGAAAGTCTCCGTGCACGTGCCCTGCTACAACGAGCCGCCGGACATGATGATCGAGACCATCCAGGCGCTGGAGCGGCTCCAGTATCCGGATTTCGAAGTCCTGATCATCGACAACAACACCAAGGACGATGCGGTCTGGAAGCCGGTCGAGGCCTATATCAATTCGCTTGGCCGTCCGAACTTCAAGTTCTTCCACCTGCCGAAATGGCCGGGCTTCAAGGCCGGCGCCTTGAACTACGCGCTGACCCAGACCCATCCCGACGCCGAAGTCATCGCCACGATCGACAGCGACTACATCGTGCGCCCGACCTGGCTCGCCGATCTCGCCCCGCATTTCGCCGATCCGACCGTGGCGCTGGTGCAGGCGCCGCAGGATTACCGCGATGCCGCCGGCGATCTCTTCAAGCGCATGTGCTTCTGGGAATATGCCGGCTTCTTCTTCCTCGGCATGAAGACCCGCGACGAGAAGAACGCGATCATCCAGCACGGCACGATGGCGCTGATCCGCCGCTCGGCGCTGGTGCAGGTCGGCGGCTGGGCCGAATGGTGCATCACCGAGGATGCCGAGCTGGGCCTGCGCCTCTTCGAGGCCGGCCATCGCGCTGTCTATACCGAGAAGAGCTACGGCAAGGGCCTGATGCCCGACAGCTTCGTCGCCTACCGCAAGCAGCGCTACCGCTGGGCCTATGGCGCGATGATGATCATGAAGCGGCACTGGCGCGAGCTCTTGCCCTTCGGCACATCGAAGCTTCATCCGCAGCAGCGCTACCAGTTCCTGGCCGGCTGGCTGCCCTGGATCGCCGATGGGCTGCAGCTCTCCTTCATCCTGCTGGCGCTGGTCTGGACCGCCGGCATGATCCTGGCGCCGAACCTGATGCAGCCGCCGCTGACGCTCTATCTCATCGTCACGCTCGGCATGTTCTTCTTCAAGGTCGGCAAGTCGGTCTGGCTCTATTCGCAGAAAGTGCCCTGCGGATTCTTCGACAATCTCGGTGCCTCGATCGCCGGCCTCGCCGTCTCCTATTCGGTCGCGAAGGCGGTCTGGCGCGGCACCTTCACCAACAACCTGCCGTTCCATCGGACGCCGAAGATGGAGAACGCGCCCGCCTTCGTGCGCGGCTTCGTCGATGCCTGGGAAGAGACCGTGATCGCCGCGGTGCTGATCGGCAGCGGCACATGGGTCGTCATGACGCGCGGCGCCTGGGAGCCCGCGGCCTTCCTCTGGGGCATCCTGCTCTTCGTGCAGTCGCTGCCCTTCGTTTCGGCGCTGATCATGTCGATGATCGCCGTCTTGCCGAAGAAGGAAGCGGAACCGCTGCCGGGCATCGCGCTCGGCACCGAGCTCGGCCGCGCGAAGTAGAGGCTAGGCGATGAGGAGAGCGTTTCTGTGGCTGCCGCCACTCCTCGTGGCGGTCGCGCTGACGGTGGCGGGCTGGGCCTGGCTCGGCCGTCCGGTCGATCTGCCGCCGGCACCCGAAGCCAAGCTGCATTGCGCCAGCTACACGCCGTTCCGCGGCGCGCAGACGCCGTTCGATCCGACGATGATCATCCCGAAGGCGCAGATCGAGGAAGATCTGAAGCAGCTCCAGACGGTCACCAACTGCATCCGCACCTATGCGGTGAACCAGGGCCTCGACCAGGCGGTGCCCGTCGCGGCGTCGCTCGGCATGCAGGTGATGCTCGGCGTCTGGATCGGCCGCAACCCGCTCGACAACGAGGCGCAGATCACGACGGCGATTGCGCTGGCCAAGGCGCATCCTGAGACGGTCAAATCCATCATCGTCGGCAACGAGGTGCTGCTCCGCGGCGAGCAGACCGGCGAGACGCTGGCGGAGATCGCCAAGCGGATCAAGGCTGAGAGCGGCGCGCGGGTCACCTACGCCGATGTCTGGGAATTCTGGGAACGCGCACCGCAGGTGCTGAAAGATTCGGTCGACTTCATCACCATCCACGTCCTGCCCTATTGGGAGGATGACCCGATGCCGGTTTCCGCGGCGGTGGAGCATCTTGAGACCATCGTCGCCGAGATGCAGAAAAAATTCCCCGGCCGCGAGATCGTGGTCGGAGAAACCGGCTGGCCCAGCGCCGGCCGCTGGCGCGAAGACGCCGCGCCGTCGATCGTCAACCAGGCACGCTACCTGCGCGAGTTCCTGGTTTACGCCAAGGCGCATGACCTCGACTACAATTTCATCGAAGCCTTCGACCAGCCCTGGAAGCGCTACCAGGAAGGCACCGCCGGCGGCTTCTGGGGCCTGTTCCACGAAGACCGCACGCCGAAATTCTCGTGGAAGGATCCGGTCAGCAATTATCCGAATTGGCCGGAACTCGCCGGCATTTCGGTGGCACTCGGTCTTGCCGTTCTGATCCTGGCGCGGTCCTGGCGCCATCATGCGGGCAGCGTCGCGCGGCTTTCCTGCGCCCTCGGCGCGATGCTGGCCGGCACCGCGCTCGTCCTGCACTTCCCCCATGCCTGGCTGACATCGCGCTACGATCCGAAATGGATCCTGGAATGGGAGTGGATCCTCGAATGCGTGCTCGGCGTGCAGACTCTCGTGACGGCGGTGCTGCTGATCGCCGTTACCCTCGCCGGCCGCCTGCGCGACACCGGCGCCTCACTGCTGGAAGGCATCGCCTGGATCCGACACCCGTTCCGTGTGCCCTCCATCCGCCAGAGCATCGCGATCTTGCGTCTCGCGGCGCTGCTCGGCGCAGCGACGGTGTCGCTCGGTCTTGCCTTCGATCCGCGCTACAAGGATTTTCCGGTCGCGGCCTATCTCGTGCCGGCGCTGTTCTTCCTGGTCGCCGACATCGCGCGCGGCGGCTTCTTCGCCGCGCTCAGTGATCGCCGCGAGGAGGCGGGCTTCTCGCTCCTGCTGGTCGGCACGGCGATCTTCGTCATCGTCAACGAAACGCCGCTCAATCTGATGGCGGACTTCTGGTGCGTGCTGACCCTGATGCTGGCCGTGCCGGGGATCGGCGCCTGGCGCGGTCTCGTTCAGCGCCTGATGATGAGAAGCAAGGCCGCGAGCAGGCCGACCGCCGCCAGCCCGGTGTTGTAGAGCACCAGCCCCAGCAGGCCGATCACCAGCGCCACCAGTGCGAGCGGATACCACCGCGTCAGCAGGCTGATTACCCCGGCCGCCAAAGCGACCAGGCCCCAGCCGTCCAATTGATGGATGCGGATCACGATAAAGCGCGGCTCGCACCACCAGGGCGCCGGAACCGCCGCACAGGAGAGGCCGATCTCGGTCGATTCGATCCAGAGATAGCGGGTCACCAGCGCCAGCGCGAGCGCTGCGCCGCCCAGGATCAGCGGCACCAGCCAGGCCTTCCAGGCCGGCCCGCGCCGTCGGTTATCCTCGAGGAGTGTGGTAGAGTTCGACATCTCGGTCCTGTTATCAGGAATTTCACCGGTTGTTAACCCGAAGCGGCTGAAAAGGGTTTCCCGGGAGAAGGCGCAAGATGACCACGAGCCGGCACATCGCCGAAGTGACCGATCCGCCGAGCCTCCATCCGGAGGTGCGGTTCGCCGGCCTGCGCATCGCCGTGCTCGTCCCCTGCTACAACGAAGCCGCCGCCATCGAGCAGGTGATCGCCGGTTTCCGCCGCGCTTTGCCGCAGGCCCGGATCCTGATCTTCGACAACAACTCGACCGACGACACGGTGGCGATTGCGCAGAAAGCCGGCGCCGAGACCCGCCATGTCACGCGCCAGGGCAAGGGCAACGTGGTCCGCCGCATGTTCGCCGATGTCGAGGCCGATCTCTACCTGCTGGTCGATGGCGACGCCACCTATGACGCCGCCAGCGCCCCGAAGCTGATCGAGAGGCTGCTGGCCGAAGGCCTCGACATGGTGGTCGGCGCGCGCAAAGACACTGCGGTCGAGGCCTATCGCCCCGGCCACCGCTTCGGCAACCACGTGCTGACCGAGTTCGTCGCCCGGGTGTTCGGCCGCGCCTTCAACGACATCCTCTCCGGTTACCGCGTCTTCTCGCGCCGCTTCGTGAAGTCGTTCCCGGCGATCTCGATCGGCTTCGAGATCGAGACCGAATTGACCATCCACGCCCTCGAGCTCCGCATGCCGATCGCCGAAGTGGAGACGCCGTATTTCGCGCGCCCCGTCGGCTCGGTCAGCAAGCTCAACACCTGGCGCGACGGCGCGCGGATCCTGCGCATGATCCTGCGGCTCTATCAGCTCCAGCGCCCGCTTTCGTTCTTCTCCTGGATCGCCGGCGGGCTTGCGGCGGCCGCGGTCATCCTCTCGATCCCGGTCCTCATCACCTTCATCGAGACCGGCCTGGTGCCGCGCTTGCCCACCGCGGTCTTGTCGACCGGGCTGATGCTGCTGGCTTCCCTCTCGCTCACCTGCGGCCTGATCCTTGACAACGTGACGCGGGGACGCCAGGAGATGAAGCGACTCTTCTATCTCGGCATCGAGGGCATCCGGCGCGATTAGCTGATCCCTTGCGAAAGGATCGGCCCAAGGGCGCAACCATGAATACCCCTCTCATCCTCGACGGCGGCATGGGCCGCGAATTGAACCGCAGCGGCGCGCCGTTCCGCCAGCCGGAATGGTCGGCCTTGGCGCTGATCGAAGGTCCGGACTTCGTTCGCCGCGCCCATGACGCCTTCATCGCCGCCGGTGCGGACGCGATCACCACCAACTCCTACGCCGTCGTCCCCTTCCATATCGGCGAAGAGCGCTTCCGCAAGGATGGGAAGATGCTCGCCGACCGCGCCGGCCGCATCGCCCGAGAGGCCGCCAACGCCGCCGCGCGCAAGGTCATCGTCGCGGGCTCGCTCCCGCCACTCTTCGGCTCCTACCGCCCCGATCTCTTCATCGAGAAAGAGGCGCAGGGCATCGCCGAAATCCTGATCGCGGGTCTCTCGCCCCATGTCGATGTCTGGCTCGCCGAGACCCAGGGCTCGATCGCCGAAGCCGCGTCTTTGCGCAAAGCGATCGGCGAGGACCAGCGCCCGTTCTGGGTCTCCTTCACCCTGGAAGACGGGCGGACCGCGACGCCGCCGAAGCTGCGCTCGCATGAGCCGGTCGAGGCCGCCGTGCGCGCCGCGCGCGATTGGAACGCCGAAGCCCTGCTCTTCAACTGCAGCCAGCCGGAAGTGATGGCCGCCGCCCTCGACGCCGCGGCCAAGGCGCTGGGCCGCGACAGCGGCATCACCCTCGGCGTCTACGCCAATGCCTTTCCGCCGCAAGACGAAGACGCCGCAGCCAATGCCGGCCTGAGCGAGATCCGCGCCGACCTCGACCCGCCGCGCTACCTGAAGTTCGTCCAGGACTGGCGCGCGCGGGGCGCGGGCATCGTCGGCGGCTGCTGCGGCATCGGCCCCGAGCACATCGCCGCGATCCGCAAAGCAGTCGGTTGAAAGACCAGCGCTACGCGGCGCCGTCCATGATTCTTCTATCGTTGTGTTCGCGATAGGCCGCGGCGATTTCCTTCAGGATGTCGCGCGATTTCCGGTCGGAGACGCCGTAGACCAGCACGAGCTCCGACGCCGGGAGCGGCGGAAGCCCGAGCTGCTGGCTGACCTCGATGGATCCCGGCGGCGCGAGGCGCGTGGCGAAGACCGCGACGGCCAGTCCGGCCGTGACCGCGTCGGCGACCAGCGGGCTGCAGCCGAGGAAGACCTCAGTCCAGGCCATCCCGGCGGCATCGAGAACGCGCGCGGCGATGTTGCGAACCCCACAGGAGGGCGCCGTCGAGGCCAGCCGCAGCGGCGCGCCGGCGCCGTGCGTGAATCCGGGTGCCGCATACCAGCCGAAAGGTTCCGGCGCCAGCGTGGCACCATCCCGTCGGTCGTCGTCCCGGCGCAGGATCGCGGCATCGAGGCTGCCGCGATCGAGTGCCGCGAGCAACGCGGCGGAATTGTCCAGCTCAACCTCCATCCGCAATGCCGGATCATGCGCATTCACCCGCGCCAGCATGGTCGGCACCTCCGGCCCCGCGACGTGCGTGGCGATGCCGAGAGAAAAGCGCCGTCGCCCGGATGAGAGACCGGCGAGCGCACGGTTATGCGCCGCCACGAAGTCGCGGGCGAAATCGACGAACTGCGCGCCTTGCGCCGAGAGTCGCACCAGCCGCGGCGTCCGCTCGATCAGCCTTTGGCCCAGGCGCTCCTCCAGCCGTCGCAGCTTCACACTGATTGCGCCCTGCGTCGTGCCGAGCTGCTTCGCCGCACGGGTGAAGCTCTGGTGATCGGCGATCGCGAGAAAAGCCTGAACGGCTTCGACATCCAGCACGGCCATCGGTGTCATCCAATCCTGTTGTCTCTGAAATACCCAACCATCCAATTCCAAAGCGATCAAGCGCCGACTACTTGAGACCGCAGAACAACGGCGGGTCTCATCATGTCACGACGCAGTGCAATCGCCCTCTCGGCCTTGTGCCTATCCTCTCTCATGTTCGGTCTGGAGATCGCCAGCATTCCCGCGATTCTGCCGGCGTTGGAGCAGAGGCTCGGCGCCGACTTCAAGCAGCTCCAATGGATCATGAATGCCTATACCATCGCCGTGACGACCGTGCTGATGGCGACCGGCGCCGTCGCCGATCGCTACGGGCGCAAACGCGTGTTTCTCCTGGCCGTCGTGGCCTTCGGCATCACCTCTCTCATCTGTGGCTTTGCGGAAGACACCACAACCCTGATCGTCGCGCGGTTTCTCCAGGGCATGAGCGGCGGCGCGATGCTGATCTGCCAGGTCGCCGTGCTCTCGCACGAGTTCCAAGGGGGACGCGCGCGGGCGGCCGCCTTCGGCTGGTGGGGCATCATCTTCGGCATCGGTCTTGGCTTCGGGCCCTTCATCGGCGGCGCCATCGCCGCGACCCTGTCCTGGCCATGGGTATTCCTGGTGCATGTCGGCCTTGCGGTCCTGGTGCTGGGACTGGCGGTCGCCGGCATTCACGAATCCAGCGACCCGCAAGCAAGCCATCTCGACCTTGGCGGCATCGCCACGCTGTCGCTATCCGTTTTTTGCTTGGCCTTCTACATCACACAGGGACCGGACCTCGGGTTCGGCAGCCCGAAAGGCCTGGCAATTCTCGGGATTTCGGCCGCCAGCCTGATCGCCTTCGTCATGGTCGAGCGGATCAGCACGCGGCCGATGTTCGATTTCTCCGTCTTTCGCATCCGCGACTTTTCCGGCGCCATCATCGGCTCTGCGGCGATGAACGTCAGCTTCTGGCCGTTCATGATCTACTTGCCGATCTGGTTCCACGCCGGGCTTGGCTATGACGGCGTTGCCGCCGGCTTGGCGCTGCTGGCCTACACCCTGCCGACGCTCCTGACGCCGCCCTTTGCCGAGCGCCTCGCCTTGCGCACCCGGCCGGGATTGGTGATCCCGGCCGGGCTCTTGACCATCGGCCTCGGCTTCCTGCTGATGAAGCTCGGCAGCATGGCGGCGACGCCGGATTGGCGCACCATGCTTCCCGGCTGCGCGATCGCCGGCATCGGCCTCGGTTGCGTCAATACGCCGGTGACCAACACGACGACCGGCTCCGTCTCGCGCGACCGGGCCGGCATGGCCTCCGGCATCGACATGAGTGCGCGCATGATCTCGCTCGCCATCAACATCGCGATGATGGGCTTCATCCTGGTGAGCGGTGTGCGCGCCTATTTCGATCGCGCGTGGCCGGCACATCCGGAAGGTCTCGATCTGCGCCTGGCGGCGGAGCGCATCGCCGCCGGCGCGACCATGTCCGAAGTCCCGGCTGAAATTGCCCGCGCCGCACTGACGCAAGGCTTCGGCTGGGTGATGCTCTACGGCGGATTCGGCGTCTGCCTCCTGGCCGTGATCAGCTTCCTGGTGTTCAATCTCCGCGTCGCGCGGCCGGCGAGGGCTTAAGTTGGCACCCGCCTAAGCCGCGTCGACATCGGTGGAGAGCGTCAGCTTCTCCCAGGCATCGAACTCGCTCTTCAGGAAGTCGAGCTTCTCGCGCACCAGCCGGAGTGCGTCCGAGCCCAGCAGCAGGTGCATCGGCGGATTCTCCGCCTCGATCAGGGTGAGCATGGCGGCGGCCGCCTTCTTCGGATCGCCGGTCTGCTTGCCGCTCATGTCCTGCCGGCGCTTGCGCACCGGATCGAACACGGAGTCGTAATCGGAAATGCTGCGTTCCTTGCGGATCAGCGAGCGTCCCGCCCAGTCGGTGCGGAAGCCGCCGGGGCCGACCGCGGTCACGTGGATGCCGAGCCCCTTCACCTCTTTCGCCAGTGCCTCGGAAATGCCTTCGAGCGCGAACTTGCTGCCGTTATAGACCCCGATGCCGGGGAAGGTGATGTAACCGCCCATCGAGGTGATGTTGAGGATCCGCCCGGCCCGGCGCTGGCGCATCCCGGGCAACACCGCCTGCATCATCGCCACTGCGCCGAACACGTTGACGTCGAACTGGTGCCGGACCTCGTCGAGGGTCGATTCCTCGAGAATGCCCTCGAACCCGTAGCCGGCATTGTTGACCAGCACATCGATCGGCCCGACCGACTTCTCGATCTCCGCCACCAGCGGCGCGATCGCGGCGGTCTTGGTGACATCGAGCACCCGCCCGAACGCCTGCCCCGGCTTCAGGGCTTCGAACTCCTTTTTGGCCGCCTCGCTGCGCACCGTGCCCACGACGCGATAGCCCTGGGCCAAGGCGGCTTCGGACAAAGCGCGACCGAAACCGGTGGAAACACCGGTGATGAGAAGTAGCTTGCTCATGCGGGGACTCCGAATTTTCGAAAATGGGGGCTGTCGGGCAAAGATGGTGCTTGCTTGGTTCGATACAACCCGTCGAAGCGGAAATCGGCCCTTATTGCGCCTGCGCGACAATCACTGAACGCAGGATGGCGTTCAGTTCGACCGGTCGCTCCAGCGGGACATAGTGGCCACAGTGCGGAATGACGTGAAGGAATCCCAACGGCGCCGCATCCGCCTGTGCTGCGGAGATCTTCTGTCCCGGCGCGACATCGTCGGCACCGGTGATAATGGTGACCGGTCGCGCAAACGAAGAAAGGAAGTCATACCGACTGGGCCTGCTGTGAAACGCGGTGATGCCGCGCGCGATCGCCTCCACCGGCTGAGCCAAGGCGATCCGCCGGGCATCGTCAACGATGCGACCTGCCGTCGATCGCGAGAACAACGGTGCCCAGTAACTTCGCCATGCGGCGTCGACTCCCCGCTCTCGGAGGGCTTGCTGGGCGGCGGCGCGAAGATCCGGGTCCGGCGCGTGCGCCGTCTTGGTGCCGATCAGGACCAGGGCCGCGACCCGATCCGGTGCGGCCAGTGCCACTTCGATGGCACAGGACCCGCCGACCGAGCAGCCGACGACAATCACCCGATGGCCTTTGACCAGGTTCAGCGCCGCGCGCGACCATTCCTCGACCGTCTCGCCTAAGGGATAGAGGTCGGGTGCATGGGACGCGCCGGGAAGCAGGTCCATCTGCTCTCTCCACATCGTGCCGTCCAACGGCAGGGCGTGCAGCAGGAGCAGTTCCAACTTGCTCATTCTGGCCGGCCACTTTTCACGAGTCCTGCTTCGCCTTCTCCGTGCCGAACGCCAGCATCGCATCGCCGATCGCGTCGTTGCCCGCCTTCTTCAGCGTCTCGCCGGCTTCGATTATGTCGCGGGCTTCCTTGTTCTGGCTGAGCTTCATCTTGCCGGTGAGCTTGGTCACCTCGATCTCGATACCGACGATGTTCTTCACCATCATGTCGATGAAGTCCTTCGGGCTGTCGCTCATCTTCCAGGGATTGGCCTGCACCGATTCATGCGTCTTCGTCAGCCGCGCGATCACGGTGCGCACGTAGCGCTCGTCGTCACGGATCGTCACGCGTCCATGAGCATGTGCGACGAGATAGTTCCAGGTCGGCACCTGCTTCTTGAACGCGCGCTTGCTCGGATACCAGTTGGGCGAGATGTAGGCATCGGCCGCGCGGAACACAACCAGCACCTCGTCCCCCGTCGCGATGTCCTGCCAGACCGGATTGGCGCGCGCGACGTGGCAATGCAGCGTGCCGTTCGGCCCTTCGTCCCGGGCGAGATGAAACGGGACGTGATTGGCATCCAGGCCGGATTGCCCATGCGTGAACAGGACGCCGAGCGGCGCCTTCTCGATCAGGTCGTAGAGCACTTCGCGGCGCGGCTCTTCAAAATGGGCGGGGACGTACATGGCCGATCCTTGTTGACAGCGCTGGGAATGTATACGTATATTGACCGCGAAAGTCAATATAATGACCAGCACGAAACCGATCCCAGCCGAGACCGGCGACGCGATGAACGAGGCGATTGCACGCCGCGTCGCCGCATTGCGCAAGAGCGGCCAGCTGACCTTCGACGAACTCGCCGCCCGCAGCGACATCAGCAAGGGCATGCTGGTGCAGATCGAGCAGGGCCGCGCCAATCCCAGCATCTCCACCCTGTGCAAGCTGGCCGCGGCTTTGCGCGTTTCGGTCGCCGACCTCGTCAACAGCGACGAACATCCCAACCGCTCCGTGCGTATCGTGCCGCCGGGCGCCGCGCCGGTGCTTTGGCAGGGGCCGAAAGGCGGCGCCGCCACTTTGCTGGTGGGCGCGGAAGGCCCGGACATGCTGGAACTCTGGGACTGGTGCCTGATGCCCGGCGAGCGCTTTGAATCCCGCCCGCATCCCGCGGGAACGCAGGAGCTGCTGAACGTGCTGGAAGGCACTTTGGCGCTGGAGATCGACGGCCACAGCCACCTGGTTAGCGTGGGATCATCGGCTTCCGCGCGCACCGACTGCGCCCATGCCTATGCCTGCCACGGCAAGAAGAAGGTTCGCTTCTCGATGGTCGTCTACGAAAGCGCGCCGAAGGCGTGATGAACTGAAATGTACGCATTCAGCATGACCATCCTGATCGTGTCGCAGGTCCTCTACCAGGTGGCGCAGAAGAAACTGCCCTCCGGGACACCACCGTTCCTGTTGCTGGCCGTCGTCTATGCGATAGCCACGGTGGCCTGCGCCGGCCTTGCCATGACCGGCACGAAATCCATGACGGCCGCCGAGCTGAAGCCTTTGCTGCTCAACTGGCCGATCTGGCTGCTGGCCGCCACGGTCATCGGCATCGAGTTCGGTTATCTCCTGGCCTATCGCCAGGGCTGGTCGGTCGCACTCGCCTTCAGCGTCGCCAGCACCTCGACCGTGGTGCTTCTCGCCATCGTCGGCCTGTTCCTCTTCCGCGAAAGCCTCAACCTCTGGCAGATCGTAGGGCTCGGCCTGGCGCTCACCGGCACCTGGCTTGTCGTCTATCATCGTTAGGATCGCTTATGACTCCCACCATCGACCCGCGCGTCGCAGCACTCGCCCCGGACTTCCGCGCCGTCAGCATCGTCATGGAACTCGGTGCGCCGCTCATCGCCGAGGTGGCGGAGAAAGCCCTGCAGGATGCCTACCGCGCGGTCGGCGATAACAGCCCGGCCTGGGCGCCGCAACACCTCGCCGCCTGGGCGCAGGTCTTCCAGAAATTCGGCGCCAAGCCGCAGCGCACGCCATCCTCCGCCGAAGCGTTGCGCAAACGCTTCCTGCGCGACGGCGCGCTGCCGCGCGTCAACCCGGTGGTCGATCTCTACAACGCGATCAGCCTGCAATACGCGATCCCGGTCGGCGGCGAAAATCTCGACGCCTATGCCGGCACGCCGAGACTCACCGTCGCCGACGGCTCGGAAGCCTTCGACACGATGAAGGACGGCAACCCCGCTATCGAAGCGCCCGACGTCGGCGAAGTCGTCTGGCGCGACGACCAAGGCGTCACCTGCCGCCGCTGGAACTGGCGCCAAGGCGTCCGCACGCGCCTCAACGCGGATGCAAGCCGCATGTGGTTCATCCTCGAAAGCCTCAGCCCCATGCCGCTCGAAGCGCTCGACGAAGCGCGTGACAAGTTGGCGAGTGGATTGCAGGCAATGTCGCCCTATGCGCGGATTGAAGCGCACCTGATTTCGGCTTCGTGAAGCGAGAAATTGGCGTCCCCGAGAGGATTTGAACCTCCGACCTACGGTTTAGGAAACCGGCGCTCTATCCTGCTGAGCTACGGGGACGCATGACGCCAAGGGGCGGCTGGTAGCGGGGCTTCTATAGCAGAAAACGGCGGTTGAAAACACCGCTGCTAGCGGTGTCCGCTCCCCGACAGCGCCTCGTTCGTCAGCTGCGAGAGCCGGGTCCTGGGCTGGCCGTCCTCGCCGAAATTGCCGGGGCGGAGCCAGACCTCGAAGGCATGTTTCAAGGTCGGCCATTCGCGGTCGATCACCGAATACCAGGCGGTGTCGCGGTTGCGGCCTTTATACATCGTCGCCTGGCGGAAGATGCCTTCGTAGCGAAAGCCCAAGCGCAACGCCGCGCGCCGTGACGGCGCGTTCAGCGCATCGCATTTCCACTCATAGCGCCGATAGCCCAATTCGTCGAAGGCGCGGCGCATCAGCAGGTACATCGCCTCGGTTGCCGCCGAGGTCTTCTGCAGAGCGGGCGCGAAATGGATATGCCCGACCTCGATCACGCCGACCTGCGCGTCGATCCGCAGATAGCTCGCGATCCCGACCGCCTTGCCGGTGGCGAGATCGACGATCGCATGAAACAGCGGGTCCGATGATTTCGCCGCGGCATCCGCCCAGGCGCGGTAATCGGCGTAATTCGCGAAGGGGCCATAGCCGAGATAGGTCCAGGTCTTCCCATCCTTATCCTCGACATTGGCCTCGTAGATCTCGGCCGCATGGCGCTCCGGATCCAGGATCTCGATCCGGCAGAACCGGCCCTCCATCGGCGTGCGCGGCGGCTGCGCCCGCGGTGTCCAGTTCGGCACTGGAAAACCGATCGGCTGGCCGAGATCGTTGTGCAACAAATCCATACGCACGAATTCCCCCAAGCTACCCCTTCGTTCCGCTTCGACTCTCGTCGGGCAAGGCCCGGAAAAGCAAGCGGAATAAGGTCCATCATGCCCGGCGCAGTTCGTTAATAACTGACCAGTCAGTTAGTTATTGACTCCCGCCCGGTGCAGGTGCTTAGTCGCAGCGACCGCAAGGAGCACGGATTGCCCCAGCCTTCGACCAAGAGGTCCGCGACCCGGAAGACCGCCGCCAAGAAACCGCCCGCGCCGCGCTGGCACCGCCGCGCCGAGGCGCGGCCGGCGGAGATTCTGGACGCGGCCCTCACCGTATTCAGCGCGCGGGGCTTCGCCGCGGCGAAGCTCGACGACGTGGCGAAGGAGGCGGGCGTCTCCAAGGGCACGCTCTATCTCTACTTCAAGAGCAAGGAGGCCCTGTTCGAGGCGATGGCGCTGGAGCTGATGCGCGCGCCCGTCCTGGCGCAGCTTGAGACGATCGCCAAGGCCCCGACCGCAACCGAAGGCCTGCGCCAGCTCATTCAATTCATGACGAAGATGCTGGACGATCCGCGCCGATCCGCTTTGCCGAAGCTTATCATCGCCGAATCCGCCGGCTTCCCGGAGCTGGCGAAGATCTGGCTGAAGCAAGTAATCCAGCCGGTGCGGCAGCGCCTGGTGCAGTTGATCGAGGCCGGCATCGCAAGCGGGGAGTTCCGCAAGGTCGATCCTTGGGCGACCACCAAGCTGGTGATCGCGCCGTTCCTGCTGACCGCGATCTGGCGCCGGACCTTCGAGCATCACGACAACCGGCGCTTCGATTTTGCCGCACTCCTGCGGCAACACATGGAATTCCTGCTGCGCGGCCTTGGGGCCGAGCGAAAAGGGGAGTGAGACGAATGCCCCGCATGATGGTTTTGCTGGCCGCTTTGCTGCAGCTGAGCGCGTGCGACAAGCCTACGAGCAAAGGCCTGCTCGGCTATGTCGAGGCGGACTATGTCTATGCCGCGCCCGTTTCCGGCGGCCGCATCGCGCAAGTCGCGGTGAAGCGCGGCGACACCGTCACCGCCGGGACCAAACTCTTCACCCTCGACGCCACCGACGAGACCGCGAAGCTCGAAGAGGCCGAAGCCGCATTGGACGAGGCGAAGTCCAAGCTTGCCGATCTCCAGACCGGCGAGCGGCCGGAAGAGCTCGCCATTATCCAGGCCCAGCACGACGCGGCGAAAGCGTCGATGACGCTTTCGGTGCCGCGGGTCGAGCGCCGGCGCAAGATGGTGACCACCAAGATCGTCGGCGAGGAAGAGGTGGACTCGGCGGAATCGGCCTTGCTCGCCGATCGCGGCCATATCGCCGAATACACCGCACGCCTCGCGGCCGCGAAGCTCCCCGCCCGCGCCGACCAGATTGCCGCCGCCGAGCACGCCGTGGCGCAAGCCGAAGCCACGCGCCTCTCGGCGCAATGGGCTCTCGACCAGCGTTCGGTCGTCGCTTCCGCAGACGGCCGGATCGAGGACGTCTATTTTCGTGTCGGTGAAGAGGTGAATGCCGGCGCCGCCGTGTTGCAGCTCCTGCCGCCGCCGAACCTGAAGCTCCGCCTCTACGTGCCGGAGCCGCGGCTCGGCGCCTACAAGATCGGCCAGAAGCTCAACATCGCCTGCGACGGCTGCGCCGCAGGCCAGACCGCCACGATCAGCTTCATCGCGACCACGGCGGAGTTCACCCCGCCGGTGATCTACAGCCGCGAAAGCCGTGCCAAGCTGGTCTATCTCATCGAGGCGCGTCCCGACGACACGGCCCAGGCATGGCATCCCGGCCAGCCTATCGAAGCAACGCCAAAGCCATGACCGAAGCGATCATCGACGTCCACGGTCTGACCAAGAGCTTCGAAGGGCGGAAGGTCGTCTCCGACCTCGACCTCAAGGTCAACCGCGGCCAGATCTATGGCTTCCTCGGCCCGAACGGCAGCGGCAAGACCACAACCATCCGCATGCTCTGCGGCTTGCTGACCCCGGATGGGGGAACGGGCACCTGCCTCGGCTTCGACATCCGCAGGCAAGCCGACCAGATCAAGCGCCAGGTCGGCTACATGACCCAGAAGTTCGGTCTCTATGAAGACCTCACCATCCGCGAGAACCTGGTCTTCGTCGCGCGGGTCTACGGCCTCGACCGCATCAACCCGCGGGTCGATCAGGCGCTGGAACGGTTGGGTCTGGCGGAACGCGCGAACCAGCTGGCCGGCAAGCTTTCGGGCGGCTGGAAACAGCGCCTGGCCTTGGCCGCCTGCATCCTGCACGAGCCGCAATTGCTGCTGCTGGACGAGCCCACCGCCGGCGTCGATCCCAAGGCGCGCCGCGATTTCTGGGACCAGATCCATACGCTCGCGCATCAAGGCCTCACCGTCCTCGTCAGCACCCATTACATGGACGAGGCCGAGCGCTGCCACGAGATCCTTTACATCGCCTATGGCAAGCTGCTCGCGCGCGGCACCGTGCCGGACGTGATCGCCGCCGCGCATCTCTCCGCCTGGTCGGTCGAGCCGCAGCAGGGCGACGGCGCCGAGATCGCCGCGCTCTCGCAGAAACTGCAGCAGCGCGACGGCGTCGATATGGTGGCGCCCTTCGGCGCGGTGCTCCACGTCTGCGGCCGCGATGAAGCGGCGCTCGACGCCGCGACGGAGGCGGAACGCAACGATCCCAAATACCGCTGGCACCGGGTCGAGCCCAGCCTCGAGGACGTGTTCATCGACCTGATGGGCCGCGCCGAGGATAACTTCCGATGAGCATCTTCTCGGCCCGCATCTTTTCAGTCAGCCGCTTCATCGCTGTCTTCATGAAGGAATTCGTGCAGATGCGGCGCGACCGCATCACCTTCGGCATGATGATCGGCGTGCCGATGATCCAGCTCGTGCTGTTCGGCTACGCGATCAATTCCGATCCGAAGAACCTGCCGGCCGCTTTGGTCATGGGCGAGAACTCGACCTTCGCCCGCTCCATTGTCTCGGCGATCGAGAACACCGACTACTTCCGATTTCGCGACGCGCCGGTGACGGAGACCGAGGCCGACTGGATGCTGAAGACCGGCGAGATCCAGTTCGCGGTAACGATTCCGCCGCATTTCAGCGACGACCTGGTGCGCGGCCGTCGTCCGGCGCTCGCGGTGGAAGCCGATGCCACCGATCCGGTCGCGACGGTGAATGCCGTGTCGGCGCTGACCAATCTCGACCGCACGGCGCTGCAGCATGATCTCAAGGGCCCGCTGGCGGCCTTGGCGCCCAACCAGACGCCCTTCGAGCTCCGTATCCAGCGCCGCTATAACGAGGAGGGCATCAGCCAGTACAACGTGGTGCCGGGCCTGATCGGTGTCGTCTTGACCATGACCATGATCATGATGACCGGCCTCGCCATGACCCGCGAGCGCGAGCGGGGCACCATGGAGAACCTGCTCGCCATGCCGGTGCGACCGATCGAGGTCATGCTGGGCAAGATCGTGCCCTTCATCTTTGTGGGCTACGTCCAGGTCGCGATCATTCTTCTCGCGGCGAAGTTCCTGTTCCAGGTGCCGTTCGAAGGCTCGATCACCATCCTGAGCATCGCCGCGATCGCCTTCATCGCCGCCAACCTCGCGGTCGGATTCACCTTCTCGACCCTGGCGACCAACCAGCTCCAGGCGATGCAGCTTTCGATCTTCTTCTTCCTGCCGTCGCTGCTGCTTTCCGGCTTCATGTTCCCGTTTCGCGGCATGCCGGAATGGGCGCAGGTGATCGGCGAGGCGCTGCCGCTCTCGCATTTCCTGCGGATCATCCGCGGCGTGCTGCTGAAGGGCAATGGCTGGATCGAGATCTGGCCGGAACTCTGGCCGATCCTGATCTTCATGGTCCTGGTCTCGGCGCTCGCGCTGCTGCGCTACCGCAGAACGCTCGACTGACGAATGAGTGAGTCTACTCACTCATTCGTCGTGGTACGCGAAGGTCGGCCTGCGCCGACCATGAAATGACGATGGTGCTTAGAACGCCACCGTCATTTCACCACGGTCACCGGGCAGGCGGCGTGCGAGACCACGGCGGTCGCCACCGAGCCGAGGAAGATCCGCGCCAGCTCGTTGGTCGTGCCGGTGCCGACGATCACGTGATCGGCCCTTTGCTTCTTGGCGTAAGAGACGATCGCGTCGGCGACATTGCTGCCGCTGGCGACGACGCAGTCGAAATTGCCGAACTTCGCGGTCTTCGCGACCTTGGCCGCTGCGGCCAGCTGCCGCTTCGACTGGATCTCCGAGGCGCCGACCAGCGTAGCGTCCCAGAAGTACGTCTTTCTCGAGCGCGTCGGCACGATGTTGACGTTGAGCAAACAGAGTTTGGCGCCGCCGGCTTTCGCCAGGTCGACCGCGCAGGCGACCGCCCGATCGGCGACTTTCGAGCCGTCCACGGCGCAGATGAAAAGCTTGCCCATGATACCCACTCCTCTCGCTGCGGCGCGGTCCAGGCCGAGCCGGTTCAAAGAGTAGGGGTGGTGCCGTCGCCGCGCGTTGACTCAAATCAACCTTGCGCCGACTAGCGCGCGGCCTTCACCACCGCATCGCTGACCGCGCCCGCCGGCGCCTTGGTCAGCACCGGATCGGGTGCCGCGGTCAGCAGCAGATTGATGGTGCGGTCATAGGCATCCGGATCGAGCTTGCCCATGGCGCCCTTCTCCAGATCCAGGAGCGCGTCCACCCGCTCGATCGCCTCGCGCAACAACGCGGGATCGACCGCGGCGAATTTCGGATCGCTGCGCAGCAGGTCGAAGGCGGCCTTCGGCGAGACATGCGCCAATTGCCAGCCGCGCCGTGCGGCTTCGAGGAAGGCGGCGAAGGCGGCGATCCGTTCCGGCCTGCCGAGATCCGCCTCGCGGGCGTAGAGGCCGTCTTCCAGGGTCGATTGCCCGATCTCCTGATAGGAATAGACCTTCAACCCGTCGAGCGGGATCTTGGCCGCGGCAAAGTCCAGCGGCGCGGTATAACTGAACGTGGTCGCGCAATCCGACTGATAGCGCTGGAAGGATTCCAGCCCGTAATTCTGCCGCAGCACCGTGACGCTGCCTGGCCCGCCGAACGGATTGAGCTGCAGGCCCGAAATCCAGGCATAGAACGCGCTCTCCAGCCCGCCGAACCAGACGCCGACCACATGATTCTTGAGATCCGCCGGTTCGGCGATCGCCGGGCGGCAGACCACCTCCATCCCCGCCTTGCGGAAGATCTGCGCCACATGCACGACCTTGTCGCCGGCCTCGCGGCGCTTCAGCGCGACCGGCATCAGCTCGACCGCCAGATCCGCCTTCCCCTGCATCAAGAGATCGCTGGACTGTCCATCCGGGCGCGGTGCCGTCAGGGTCACCGCGACGCCGGCCGCGCCGAAATAGCCCTTATCCTTGGCCAGGTAGAATCCCACGGTGCGCGGCGAGAGGCCCTCGGGCAAGGCCACGGTCAGCGCGGGATCGGCCAGCGCCCCGCGGCCCCCCATGGCGATCAGGACCAGGCCGACCAGCCCGAAGTGGAAAACCGATCTTAACATGCAGTGCCCTTGCGTTCAGAACCGCGCGAGACTACAGCCGAGACCACCCGAATCAAACAGGCGCAGTCAGCATGCAACGCAGCCCGGACGCCGAAACCCGGATCGAGACCGTGGAAATGCATACCGGCGGCGAGCCGGTCAGGATCGTGACCTCCGGCTATCCGGGCATCGAGGGCGGAACCTTGCTGGAGAAGCGCCGCTTCGCCCGCGAGAATCTCGACCGCTTCCGCAGCCTCATCATGTTCGAGCCGCGCGGGCATTATGACATGTATGGCGTGCTCCCGGTGGCGCCTGACCATCCCGAAGCCGACATGGCGGTGCTCTTCATTCACAACGAGGGCTACAGCACCATGTGCGGCCACGCGACCATCGCGCTCGGCCGCTACGCCTTCGACCGCGGCCTGATCAAGGCCGAAGGCGGGGCCGGTTCGCCCTCGGCGCGCCTCAACCTGCAATGCCCCTGCGGCCTGGTCCGCGTGACCGTGGCGCTGGAGGAGGGCAGGGCGGGTGCGGTCAGCTTCGTCAGCGTTCCCGCTTTCGCCTTCGCGCTCGATCTCGACGTCGACGTGCCGGGCTTCGGCTCGGTGACGCTCGACATCGGCTATGGCGGCGCCTTCTACGCCTTTCTTCCCGCCGCGCGATTTGGCCTGGACGTGCGCAAGTCGCCGACCCGCGACCTGGTCGATGCCGCCGACCGCGTCACCAAAGCCGTGCAGGCCCAGGTGAAGCTCGACCATCCGGATTCGCCGGACCTCGCCTTCCTCTATGGCACCATCCTCACCGACGGCCAAACTGGCGTCACGCAAGACGGCGCCAGTGCGAATATCTGCGTCTTCGCCGAGCGCGAGGTCGATCGCTCGCCGACGGGCAGCGGCGTCACCGCGCGCATTGCTTTGGCCGTGGCGCGCGATCCTGCGTTGATGTCGGCGGACTTCACCTTCGAGAGCATCACCGGCAGCCGTTTCACCGGCCGCGTCGCGGAGCAGACCAAGACCGGCCGCTTCGCCGCGATCCGTGCCGAAGTCGCCGGCCGCTCCTATTACACGGGCCGCTCCGTCTTCACTCTGGAGCCCGAGGATCCGCTCGCGGGCGGGTTCCTGCTGAAATGAGCATGCAGCAGCCCCCCATTCAAAGAGTGTCCGTCATCGGCGCCGGCGCCTGGGGCACCGCGCTCGCGATCCTGGCGCAGCGCGGGGGGTGCGACGTCACGCTCTGGGTCCGCCGCGCCGAGCAGGCGGCGGAGCTCGAAGCCACACGCGAGAACGCGGCCTATCTCCCCGGCGTCCCGCTCGATCCCAAGATTCGCATCGAGACCGACCTCGGCCGGGCGCTCGTCGCCGACGCGGTGCTCTATGCGCAGCCGGCGCAGCATTTCCGTGCCTTCTGCCGCAAGGCGGCGCCGCTCTGGAAGGATGCCGCTTTGGTCATCGCCGCCAAGGGCATCGAATGCGAGACCGGCGCGCTGCTGAACGAGATCGCCGCGCAGGAACTGAGTGCAGCACCCACCGTCATCCTCTCCGGTCCCAGCTTCGCCGCCGAAGCCGCGCGCGGTCTGCCGACCGCGGTGGCACTCGCCGGCGATCGTGCCGATCTCGTCGCGGCGCTGATGACGGCGCTGGCCCATGGCGCCTTCCGGCCTTACGGCTCCGATGATCCGACCGGCGTCGAGGTGGCGGGGGCAATCAAGAACGTGCTCAGCATCGCCTGCGGCATCGTGGTGGGCAGAGGGTTGGGCGAAAATGCGCGTGCCGCCTTGATCACCCGCGGTCTCGCGGAAGTGACGCGCCTCGCGCTCGCAAAGGGCGGACGCACCGAGACCTTGATGGGTCTCGCCGGCATCGGCGATCTGATCCTGACCGCCACCAGCCTGAAGTCGCGCAACACTTCGCTCGGTCACGATCTTGGGCAGGGCAAGCCGCTCGCGGCGATCCTCGCATCGCGCCGCAGCATCGCCGAGGGCGTCACCACCGCCGCCGCCGTATCGACTCTCGCACGCAGCATCGGCGTCGACATGCCGATCAGCTTCGCCGTCAATCGAATCCTAAAAGACGCATCCAGCATCGACGAAGAGATCCGCGGATTGCTGTCGCGTCCGCTGAAGCACGAGTCGTGACGGCGATTTTGCGAGTCGGCCGTGTTTCTTTGCAGGAAAATTGATTTCAGGCTAGTAAACTCCCTTAACCGGTGATAAAAGGCTAATCCCAAGTCCAGTTGTGCGAATCGTCCCCGCGTTCGGGCCCGATCTGCGGAATTGGATAGGGCAAGAAATCCGCTCGACCGGAATACCGGCGCGCGGCGCGCGCGCCAAAGCCGCGCGGGAAGACAGAGGGGAGAGCAACATGGCGAACGACCTCGAGTCGCGCATCGACGCGATGTATTCCCGGGACCGTATCTTTGCGTGGGGCTTCGTGCTCGTCCTCTGGGCGACCGTGCTCTTCGTGCTCCTGGCGGTGCAGCCCTACATCGCGGACCATTCCATCACGGTCGCCTGCTGGATCGCGGCGGCGGTGCTGCTCTTGTTCAACACCGCCTCGATCGGCGCCATGGTGCGCCATTACGGCCACGACAAGGGCCACATCTACGGCACCGACATCAAGCATCTCGACGCCGGTCGCTAAAGCGGCCTTCAGGGGAGAGAGACATGGCGCAGCGTTACAACCCGCCCCAGCAAAGCCGCGGCGGGCAGATCTTTGACGTCTTCCTTCTGTTGCTCCTGGTGTTCGTTGCGCTGTTCGCGCCGCTCTGGCTGCAGATCGCCGTGCCGTCGCGGGTCGAGAAGCTGCCGGAAGGCGTCTCCTATCAGACCGCGACCGATGCCACGACCGGGGAAGCGACCAAGACCTGGACCGGCTTGAGCTGGCAGTCGCTCGGGCAGAACCCGACCATGCAGGGCCAGTGGGAGAAGCTCGGCTACACGCCGGAAACGGCCGCCGAGATCATCACCCAGCCCTTCCAATACGACATCGACTATCTCGGCCTGATCCTGACCGTGGTCGTGATCCTCGGTTACTACTTCTTCGTGATTTCGATGTCGCGCAAGGAGTACCGAGAGGTCATTCGCGAGAAATTCGAGTAGGCGGGGGAAGTCATGAACGTCTGGCAGATTCTCGAATACGCGGCCTGGGCGGTTTCCGCGCTCCTGCTGCTTTGGATGGTGGCCGACGCCTGGAAGGTCGGACAGCAATTCTCGGAAGAGCAATTGCTGAGCTCGAAGGAAGGCGTCGATGAGCTCTTCGCCGCCGAGCAGAAGCGGGGACACTGACATGGCCGATGTCGCGGCAACACAGCCGAAAGGCGCCAACATCAACCTGCTGAAGGTGCTGGGCCCGGTGCATGTCTGGGCGCTCGGCGTCGGCATCGTGCTGGTCGGCGAGTTCATGGGCTGGAACTACGGCGTCGGCAAGGGCGGTGCGTTCGGCGCGCTGATCGCCGCCTGGGTGATCGGCCTGCTCTACACCTGCGTCGCCATGATCGATTCCGAGGTGACCTCGACGGTCGCCGCGGCGGGCGGACAATACGCGCAGGCCAAGCACACGATCGGCCCCTTGATGGCCTTCAATGTCGGCCTCTATCTCGTGCTGGCCTACACCATGCTGGAAGCGGCCGACGTGCAGGTCGCGGGGCAGCTGGTGCAGATCGGCGTCGCGCGCATCGCGCCCGATGCCGGTGACGCGGTTCTCACCTCCGCTCACTTCTGGTGGGCCTTCACCATCCTCTCGCTGATGTGCCTGGCTTGGCTCAACTATCGCGGCGTGTTCATGACGCTGACGGTGAACTTCATCATCACCGCCTGCGCCTTCGCCTCGATCATCATCCTATTCTTCGGCACCCAGTTCGCGACCGCGCTCGGCCATGCCGATGCGCAACTGCTGCACCACGACCTGCTGACCGATCTTCCTTACGGTTGGCTCGGCGTGGTCGCGGCGCTCCACTTCGGCATCTGGTATTACCTCGGGATCGAGGGCACCTGCCAGGCCGCCGAGGAAGTGCGCTCGCCGGGCCGGGCTCTGCCGCTCGGCACCATGACCGGCATCATCACGCTGCTGATCGCGGCGGCGCTCACCTGGTACATCGCCTGCGGCCTGCTGCCCTGGGAGTATGTCGGTTGGGATCTGGAACTGGCGCCGCTCTATGACGCCGCCAAGATCATCAGCTGGCCGACCATGGAGGTCATCCTCTTCATCGGCACGCTGTTCTCGGCGATCGCCTCGGCCAATGGCTGCATCAACGACGCGGCGCGGGCCTGGTTCTCCATGGGCCGCGACCGCTATCTCCCGGTCTGGTTCGCCGCGGTGCATCCCCGCTACCGCACCCCGTTCCGCTCGATCATCTTCCTGATCCCGATCGCGGCGGTCTTCGCCCTTAAGGTGCCGCTGGCCCAGATTATCACCTTCTCAATCCTCTCGGGCCTGCTGAACTACACCTTCATGCCGATCAACGTCTGGCTGTTCCGCAAGATGTGGCCGCTCGGCAGCATCCGCCGCGGCTTCGAGCATCCGTTCCATCCGGTGCCCGCGGTCGTGCTGATGATCCTCTGCGTCACCACCTTCTTCGCGGTCTATCTCGGCTATGGCCGCCAGCTCCTGGCGATGATGCTGTTCTACTGGATCGTCTCGCTGTGGTTCCACTTCCGCCGCTACCAGTTCGTGCGGCGCGCCGATCAGTTCACCATGAACTGGCCGAAACCGGTCGGCTTCTAAAACCGAAGCATGGGCGTAACGAAGGCCGGGCATTCGCCCGGCCTTTTGTTATGATGGTGGCGGAAGGGAGAGCCATTGCGCATCGACGTCCTCATAGCCTGCCTGGCGGCGATCGCCGTCCTGGTCTGGATCTATCGTCGCGACAAGAACCGACTGGAGCGCGAGCGCGCGCTGCTGTTCGAGGACGTGCGCGGTCTCTTGAACGAGGCCGAGATCAGCCGTGCCGCCGGCGAGTACCCGAAGCTGCGCGGCCGCTATCGCGGCTATGACGTCTCGATCGACGCGGTGGTGGACAACATCGCCGTCCGCAAGCTGCCATCGCTCTGGCTGCGTGCGACCGTGCTCGCCGACATTCCCTATCGCGGCGCCTGCGACGCCATGGCCCGCGCCCACAATGTCGAGATCTTCTCGCCCGCGGGCGACATGGACCATGTGCTGAAGCTGCCCGTCGGCTGGCCCGACCATCTCACCGTGAAGAGCGACGATCCCGAGGCCATGCCGCCCGAGGCGCGGCTGACCCCACATATCGGCCTATTCAACGATCCCTGGATCAAGGAGCTGCTGGTGACGCCGCGCGGCGTCCGGGTCGTGCGCCAGGCGGCGCAAGGCTCGCGCGCCGAATACATGGTGCTGCGCCAGGCGATGTTCGGCGCGATCAAGGTCCCGCGCGATCAGCTCGAATCGATGCTCGACGCCGCCGTCGCTCTCGCCGACGACCTCCGGAAACCCGCAGCACCGCACAGCAACGGAGCCGCCGCATGAGCGAAACCACCGAGCCCCGGCGCGCGCCTTTGCATCCCTATCTGGTCTTGCTGATCGCGGCGGTGGCCCCGGGCAGCGGGCATTGGGCGGTCGGCAACATCCAGCGCGGGGTCATGTTCGCCTGGTTCATGATCGTGCTGGGTTGGATCAGTTGGCGGATCACCGGACCGGATGTCAGCCCCATCGGCAAGTTGGCCGGCGGGCTCCTGGTCTACACGGTCTCGATCCTGGACGCCTATCGCATCGCCCGCTTCCGCTGGGCCCGCTATCACGCCGACCGCAACGGCCGCGCCTGAGGCTCTACGCGGCGCGGAGTGTAAACCGGAACACCGCGCCTTCCTGTGGGCTCTCCGTATCGACCCACAGCCGCCCGCCATGGGCCTCGATGATCGTATGCGAGAGCGCCAGCCCCATGCCCATGCCCTCGGGCTTGGTGGTGAACAGCGGGTCGAAGATCCGGTGCACGATGGTGCCGGGAATTCCCGGCCCGGAATCACGGACACTGATTTCCACCTCGCCTTGCGCCGTGTCGGCGCGCGCCGCCACGGTGATGTGCCGCGCGCCGGGCGGGCGGGATTGGACGGCCTGGATCGCGTTCATCAGCAGATTGAGCAGGACCTGCGAGAGGTGGATGGAATCCCCGGCGACGGGCGGCAGGCCGGATGGAATGCGCAACAGCAGCACGACGTTCTTGGCCTTCGCCTCGGCATTGGCGAGCGAGAAGGCGTTGCGCACGGCGTCTTCGACCTTGATCGGGTTGAGCGCGATGGTGCGCAGTTTGAAGAGCTCGCGCATCCGGTTGATGATATCGATCGCGCGGTCGTTGTCGGCATCGACGTCGTGCAGGATGGCGGCGAGCTCAGCGACGTCGGGCGTCGCCTGCTTCACCTGCCTGCGGGCAGCGCCCAGATTGAGCGACATGGCGCTCATCGGCTGGGACAGTTCGTGTGACAGCGCCGAGGCCAACCGTCCCAGCAGGTTGACCCGCTCGATCTGCGCCAGCTGGCTGCGCAATTCCGCCACTTCGAGGCGCGCATGCCGGCTGAGGACGAAGTCGCGTCCGGAAACATAACCCATGATCAAAAGCGCACCGAGGAACCAGGGGATGTTCGAGATCGGACCGCCGAGCACGCCGAAGATCACCAGCTGCCCATAGAGGATGGTGCCGAGCATCGGCAGCCCTTCGGCCAGGCCGACCGCGAGCGCCTTGCGCCTCTGCTCGGCGCCGCCCTTGCGCCAGCAGCGGATGACCGCGTCCATGACATAGGCAAACAGCAGGATTAGGCTGAGCACCGCGATCCACTGCAGGCCAAGGCGGGGGCTGGCGACTTCGATCGCGGAAATCTGGTCGCCGAGCAGCGATATGAAACGCAGGCTCTCGATGCTGGAGAAATTGTAGTTGGGGTCGAGCGAGAAATTGGCGACGAAAATGAACCCGCGCGTGACGATGACGGCCCACATCAGCCACTTCGAGCCGCTTTCGAGATAGGTGCGAATGAACAGCACCTGCGCGACCAAGGCCGGGAACAGCGGCAGGTGATACCAGCGGATCCAGGCGCCGAATTCCGCCGGAGTCTTCGCATGCATCAGGCCGAGCTCGATATAGGCCGCGAGGGCCGTTGCCGCGCCGAGGATGCAGAGCATCAGGCTGGCAGTGTCGCGCCGGTCCAGCCACCACATCAGCCCGCACAATACGGCCAGCACCATGGCGGCGGCCGAAGCGGCGGACCAGAGAACTATGACGAATTCCATCGCGCCTCAATCAGTGCCGGACGCCGTCAGAGTGGTTACCCGAGTATGCAAGATATTATGAACTTCCTGAGATCGTGGAAAACATTCCGATCGCTGTCAATCTTGGGCCGGTGGGACAGGCGGCGTGTCGGTCGGCATGCCAAGTCTCGGTCCTTGAGTCGGACCCGGCAGGACGCTGTCAAATCTGTTAGACTCGCGCCGTCGACTCGAAATCGCGCGCCCGGACCTCGTACGCCCGCACCTCGTAAGACTGAGCTTTCATGGCCGATCAGAAGATCCTCTGTGCAACCGACGGCTCGGCGCCGTCCGAGAAGGCGGTGATCCACGCGATCAACTGGGCTTCGCAGCTCGGTCAGCCGCTGGCCTTCATCACCGTCACCGACGGATCGGAGCTCAAGTACCTGGCCTGGGACGAGGCGAAGCTGGCGGCCGGCGAGCTGCCGGTCGACAAGCCCCTGCTCGCGGCGCTCGAGCGCGCGCTGAAAAACGGACTGAAACACGTCACCTGCATCCGCGCCACCGGCAAGGACATCGCCGAGGCGGTGGTCACCTATGCCGAGAAGAACGGCTACCACCACATCATCGCCGGCAGCGTCGGGCGAACCGGGCTCGCGCGCCATGTCGTCGGCTCGGTCGCGGGGGACATCATCTCCCGCGCTCACTGCCCGGTAACCATTGTGCGGTAACAAGAGCGACCGGATTGCCGGCCCCGTCCGCGAAGGCGGACAATTTTGTCCGCTGGGTCCGGCAATGACGGGTCTTAGATCAAAAGGATGAGGCACCGCCCCGGCGGGATGCCATTCCTAGACTCGTCGCAACCAATCCCATACCAAATTATAATCATTGTGCTGGATTGGGCGGTCATTTTGTCGCATCATGGTCATACGTGCTTCGATGACTGGTCGGCGAGGGGGAAGGTCGCTTGGCTGAGTTACCATCGGTGCTGCTCAGGGACTCACACGCCCGTTCGTTAAGGCGCGGGCGGCGGTGTGCGCTGCCTCTCCCACTCTTCGCCCATCCAATGATCGACTCGGCTTCGACCCCGGCGGCTTTGTGCCCCGGGGTTTTCCTTTTTTGCGAATCGTGAGGCCCCGTTCCGGTCGGTCACCGCTGCGGGGCGTGAACCAAAGAACGACCAGATTCAAACGAGGGAGTGTTCGATGACGGCGATTACCGAAGGCGCAGGCGACAACCTGCACCGAACAATCGACTGGAGAGGGGCGTTCTGGGTTGCGAGCGGCGTCCCCGCGCTCGTGCTGTTCTCGATCGGCGGCATTGCCGGCACGGTCGGCATCCCGGCCTATGCGGTCTGGATCGTCTCCATGCTGATGGGATTCATCCAGTCCTTCACTTACGCCGAGATCGCCGGTCTCTTCCCCAACAAGTCGGGCGGCGCCTCGGTCTACGGCGCGGCGGCTTGGCTCAAGTACTCGAAGTTCATCGCGCCGCTCTCGGTTTGGTGCAACTGGTTTGCCTGGTCACCGGTGCTGTCCTTGGGTTCGGCGATCGCCGCCGGCTACATCATGGACGCGTTCGAGCACGCGCCGACGGCGGAAGCCATCGCCGCGAAGATCGCGGAGCAGGCTGCGGCCGGGACGACGGTGGACGAGGCCGGCGCGACGGCGCTGCTGATGCCGCTGCATAACTGGTCGGCGATCAGCTTCAGCATCCCCGGCATCGTCAATATCTCGATCGGCGCCACTTTCATCATCGGCGCCATCCTGATGCTGATCGCCTTCGCCATTCAGCACCGCGGCATCCTCGGTACCGCCAAGGTGCAGACCGTGGTCGGCCTGATCATCGTGATCACGCTGCTGATCGTCGGCGTGGCGCCGTTCTTCAACGGCAACTTCAACAGCGCCAACTTCTCGCCCTTCGTGCCGCTGGCCGCACCCTATGCCCCGGATCCGGGTACCTGGAACACCGCCGGCTGGACTCTGATCCTCGGCGGCATGTTCATCGCCGCCTGGTCGACCTACGGCTTCGAGACCGCGGTCTGCTACACCAGCGAGTTCAAGAATCCCGAGACTGACACCTTCAAGGCCATCTTCTATTCAGGCCTGCTCTGTCTGGTGCTGTTCATTTTGGTGCCGATCACCTTCCAGGGTTACCTGGGCCTGAACGGCATGCTGGACGGCGGCATCGTCGCCGGCACCGGTGTTGCCTCAGCCATGGCCAACATGGTCGGCGGCGGCTCCAGCGCGGCAATCCACAACATCATGGTCCTGCTGATGATCGCCTCGCTGATCCTGATCATCATCACCGCCATGGCCGGCTCCTCCCGGACGCTCTACCAGGGTTCGGTGGACGGTTGGCTGCCGAAATACCTCTCCGGCGTCAACCACAACGGCGCGCCGGTCAATGCGATGTGGACGGATCTGATCTTCAACATGATCCTGCTCACCTTCGCGGCCTCGGACGCCACCGCCTACTACTTCATCCTGGCGGTCAGCAACTGCGGCTACATCATCTTCAACTTCCTGAACCTGAATGCCGGCTGGATCCACCGCATGGATGCGGGTCACGTGAAGCGTCCCTACAAAGCGCCGACCATCATCCTCGCGGCGGGCACGGTCCTCTCCTTCGTCAACGTCATCTTCATGGGTGCGGGCGCGAAGGTCTGGAACCCTTACGCGCTCTGGGCCGGACTGATCGTTGCGGCCCTCATCATCCCGGTCTTCTGCTTCCGGCACTTCGTGCAGGACGGCGGCAAGTTCCCGAAACGGATGCTGGAGGATCTCGGTGTCCGGGATGAGCATGGGCTCGGCGAGAAACGCGCCGGCGTCCTGCCTTACGTGACACTGGCGGCAGGCGTCATCGTTCTGCTGGCCGCCAACTACATCTTCACGCTCTAGCGCCTTCGGACGTTCGCTTGGCGGGCGGGGTTGTCACAAACCCCGCCCGTTTTGTTTTCCGCATCACACCCCCGCCTTGCGCTTCGCGCCCTGGAGCAAGAATTCGTGAAGAAAGTCGGATACCTTCTTGACCCCCAAGGCTTTCTCGCTATATACGCAAGCATCGCCAACAGCCGAAAGGCTACAAGGTTGTCCAGTCTGCGCCTCCGACGACGATATCAGGCGCCCGTTGCTACGGGCCGCGAAGTCGGGTGCGCGCATGACTGTGGGAGAACCTTGAGCTGACCGCCTCGGCGGGATCCCACAGCGGCGCACCGGCTCCAAAGCCCGGTCCGATCACCGCTTTAAACCAGAGGATCCTGCGATGAACACCACCGAAGCCCAGTTCACCATCAAACCTGAATCCGCCGCGCTGGCCCCGCGCGTCGAGCTGCTGCTCGACCGGGTGTTTGGCGCGGAACGACGCGAGAAGGCCTCATACCTTTTTCGCGAAGGTGTCGCTCCCGTGGCGCCGCTCTCCTGGGCCGCGTTCGACCACAACAAGAAGCTGGTCGGCTCGATCCGCTACTGGCCGATCCAGGTCGGCGAGACCGGTCATCCCGCTTTGCTGTTGGGCCCGCTGGCGATCACGCCGCAGCTCGCCGGCAAGGGCATCGGCCGCGCGCTGACCTTCCGCACTTTGGAGATCGCGGCCGAGCTCGGCTACGACCTCGTGCTGCTGGTCGGCGATTATGACTACTACAAGAGATTCGGCTTCGTGCCCGCGACTCCCTACGGCTTCGTCATGCCGACCGAGAAGCGGCCCGAGCGCCTGCAGGTGACCGAGCTGCGCCCGGGCGTGCTCGGCCGCGTCAGTGGCGAGATCCGCCATGTGAAGGAAGAGAACGGCTCCGTCGTCGCGATGCCGGTCCAGCCCCGGAGGCGGGTTCGACGAACCGCCGCGCGAGCCTAAGTAAGAGGCACCGGATGCCTGGGGTTAAGCCTGGGCATCCGCGCCGCTTCTTCCTTGATTGAAGGATAAGCCCGCCACAACATCTCGTTCGTCATGCCAAGGCTTGGCCTTGGCATCCACGAGTTTGGTGCGGCTGTACTGAGTTCCTGGAGGGAAACTCGTAGATCCCAAGGCCAAGCCTTGGGATGACTGTCGAGTTTGGGGCTGGCGAAGGAGTCTAAGCGCCTAACCCGCCGACACCCCGAACCGTTTCACCCAGCCCTCGACGTCGCTGAAGGCGACGTTGCCGCCGCAGATGACGAGGCCGAGCTTGGCCTCCGCGCCCACGCGTTCGATCACTTGGCGGGCCGCCGGGATCAGGCACCCGGCCGCCGGCTCGGCGAAGAGCTTCGCCTCTTCCGCCAGGGTGATCACGCCGCCGACCGCTTCCGCATCGGAGACGGTCAGCACGGTCTCGACCAGCGCCTGCACGTGCGAAAGCGTGCGGTCGGTGACCGAGGGTGCCCCCAAAGTCGTTGCGATCGACGTCACCTGGATCTTTTCCGGCGCACCCTTCGCCAGCGCCTTGGTCATCGCATCGGCGCCCTCGGTCTCGACGCCCCAGATCCGGATCTGCGGGTTGGCGGCCTTGAGCGCGACGGCGCAGCCCGAGATCAACCCGCCGCCGCCAATGCTGACCAGAACGTCGGTGAGGTCCGGCTGGTCGGCGATGAACTCGCGCGCGACGGTGCCATGCCCGGCGATGATCTTCGGGTCGTCATAAGAGTGGATATAGGTCATGCCCTTCTCGGCGCATTCCTTCTCCGCGAGCTCGAAGGCCGCACCCGCGTCGGGCGTCAGCAGCAAGGTGGCGCCGCTCGCCTTGATCCGCGCCTGGGAGCGAAGCGGCGCCTTCTCCGACATGACCACCGTGACCGCGATCGCCATCTCCTTGCCTATCGCCGCGATGGCGATGCCGTGATTGCCACCGGAGACGGTGATGAGCCCGCGCTTCTTCTCCTCGTCGGAAAGGCTCAGGAGCTTGTTGATGATGCCGCGCGGCTTGAAGCAGCCGGTCTTCTGCATGAGCTCAAGTTTCAGCGCCGTGCGGGCGCCGAGCTGGGCGCCGATGGCGGGGCTCCAGACGCTCGGCGTGCGCTGCACCCAGCCTTCGATCGCCCGCTCCGCCGCGACGATGTCGTCATTGGTGACGAGGTTGTGCATGTCCGTTCCCGGCCAAAAAGAAGGGGCGGGGACTCGGCGTCCCCGCCCCGCAATCTAAGCAGGAACCGCGGATTTACGCAGCCTGAACCTTGGACAGGAAGGTCTCGACCGCTTCCTTCAGGTTGGCCTGTTCCTTCAGCATGCTCTCGACCGAGCCGACCAGCTCGGTTGCGGCCCCGCCGGTGCGCTGGCTGGAGGCGGCGACCACGGCGATCGTGGAGGTCACTTCCTGCGTGCCGCGGGCGGCCTGCTGGACGCTGTTGGCGATCTCGTGGGTCGCCGCACCCTGCTCCTCGACCGCGGCCGAGATCGCGATCGTGTCTTCGCTGATCTTGCCGATGGCGCTGGAGACGCCCTTGATCGCCGAGACTGCCGACTGTGAGGTCGACTGGATCTCGGAGACGAGACCCGCGATCTCCTGGGTGGCGGTCGCGGTCTGGTTGGCGAGGTTCTTCACCTCCTGAGCCACGACCGCGAAGCCCTTGCCGGCATCGCCGGCGCGGGCCGCCTCGATGGTGGCGTTGAGCGCCAGGAGGTTGGTCTGCGACGCAACCTGCTCGATCAGGCTCACCACGTCGCCGATGCGCGAGGCAGCGGATGCCAGGGCGTCGAAGATCCGGGTGGTCTGCTCGGCTTCGCTGACGGCGCTCTTCGCGCCGTCCGAGCTCGCCGTCACGCGACGGGTGATTTCGGAGATCGAGGCGGAAAGCTCCTCGGTCGCCGCCGCCACGGTCTGCACGTTGACCGCCGCTTCATTGGCCGCCGCCGAGACGGTGGTCGCCTGGCTGCTCGATTCCGAGGCCACGGTCTGGAGACCGTCGGCCGTCGATTTCAGCTGGTTGGTGGTCGAGGCGATGGCGGTCAGCGAACGCTTCACCAGCGCGTCGAAGTTCTGGCAGAGCGCCTGCAACTCGCGGCCGCGGTTCAAGTCCGCGTCGCGGGCCTTGGCCGCCTCGCCTTCGAGCCGCTCGGCCTCGAGCGCGCCCAACCGCAGGGATTCGAGCGCCGTCGAAAGCTTGCCGAGCTCGTCCGGGTTCTTTGCCACCGGCACCGGCGTCGCGTAATCGCGGGCCGAGAGCTTGGCGACCGCACCCATCAGCACATTGACCGGCTGGGTGAAGCGCTTCAGCACCGACCAGATCGCGACGAAAGACAGCAGCAGGGCGATCAGGAAGGCGATGCCCGAGATGCTCAAGGTCCAGAGCGCGCCGCTCTTGCGCGCATTGGCATGATCCACCGCTTCGTCGAGCGCGGCGAAGCCGATCGCCAGGATCGATTCGAACGGGCTGTTGCAAAGCTTGTTGAAGTCGCCGACCGAGATCGGAACCTTGTCGGCATAGGGGATGCCGGCGATCAGGCCGTCCATCTTCCCGGCCACGTCGGCGGTGGTCTGGTGCGCGGCCTTGACGGCGTCGACGATGCGCGCGGGCTCGCCCGGACGGTCGATCAGCTCGTCGATCAGCTTGAAGGAGGCGAGATAGCCGCCGGCATTGGTCTTCCATTTCCCGGCGATATCCCCGGCCACCGGCTCGTTGCTGGCGATCGAGGCGCGCAAGGTGGCGCATTGGTTGCCGAACTGATCGCGGATCGCCCAGGCGCCGCGGCGGATCTGCACCATCTCGGCGACCGCCGGGTCCTGCATCCGCACGTCGTTGCCGAGCTGCACCGAGATCGCGGAGAGCGCGCTGGTCACGCCGTCGATCGAGGCGCGCCATTCCGGCGGGGTGGTCTTGGGGCGCTGGTCCTTCGGCAGAGCGAGGGCCTGGTCCGGCTGGACCTCCTTGCTCTTCATGTCGTCGTACTTGGCGCTGAGATCGGCGACCAGCTTGTCATGGCCGGGGATGTCGAGATCCCCGACTGCGGCCTGCGCCTCTTGATAACCCGCGGCCACCTTCTCGCGCAAAGCCTGCATCGCGTCCTTGGAATCGCCGTCCGCCAGCAGCATGGCGGTGAACGCCGCCGCCTGGCTGCGCACCGTCAGAATGGACTTGAACAGGACGCGATCGGTTTCAGTCGCCTCCTGGATCTTGGTGGCGGCGTGATAGTCCTGCCAGCCGCCGACGGCGATGATACCCGTCGCAGTCAAAAGGCTGAGAAGAATGACGCCCTGAATGCTGATCAGGAGCTTCGAGATCGAAGTCCGAAACATGATGGCCCCGCAAATGCCGTTTTATGATGGCGACGCCGACCCTGCCCGTGTTTCGGCATCGCCTTGGTCAGCATCCTGCGTGAGACCAATTAAGAAACCCTCACCATACATTGCGGGATATGCATGGCAGGAATACTGTCGGTTTTAATGAAAAAGCGGGCGGAATCCGCCGATTCCGCTCGCTGATTTGTTCGATTTTCGGCCGAATCTCAGCCGAGATGCATCCAGACCGACTTGGTCTGGGTGACCGTGGTCAGGGTCTCGAGGCACTTGTCGCGGCCCATGCCGGACTGCTTGAAGCCGCCCCAGATCGAGGTCATGTCGCCGTGGTCGAAGCAATTGACCCAGACGATGCCGGCCTCGATGTCGCGGGCTGCCTTATGCGCGGTCGCGACGTCCGAGGTCCAGATCGAGGCCGCCAGGCCGTAGATCGAGTCATTGGCGATCGCGATTGCGTCCTCGAGCTTCTTGTACGGAATGACGCCGGTCACCGGCCCGAAGATCTCCTCCTTGGCGATCCGCATCTCGTTCTTCACCCCGGTGAACAGAGTAGGGGAGACATAGCAGCCGGCATCGAGCCCCTTGGGCTTGCCGCCGCCCAGCGCCACCTTGGCGCCTTCCTTCTTGCCGATGTCGATATAGCCGAGCACGCGCTTCTGCTGCTCCTTGGTGACCAGCGGACCCATCGTGGTCGAAGGGTCGAGCGGATCGCCCGGATTGAAGCTGGCCTTGGCCTTCTTCAGAAAGAGATCGACGAAGTCGTCATGGATCTTGGCATCGACGATCAGCCGCGAGCCCGCGTTGCAGACCTCGCCCTGGTTGCCGTAGATGCCGTTGACAGCGTACTGGACCGCGGTGTCGAGATCGGGCACGTCGCCGGTCACGATCTGCGGGGTCTTGCCGCCGCATTCGGTGGTGACCCGCTTCATGTTCGACTGGCCGGCATAGACCATCATCAGCTTGCCGACCTCGGTCGAGCCGGTGAAGCCGATCTTGTCCACGTCCATGTGCAAGGCCAAAGCCTTGCCGGCCTCCTCGCCGAGGCCCTGGATCACGTTGAAGACGCCGGCCGGGCCGCCGGCTTCCATGAAGAGCTTCGCCATCAGCGCGCCCGAGAGCGGTGACTGCTCGGCGGGTTTGAGGATCACCGAATTGCCGGCGGCAAGCGCCGGGGCGACCTTCCACGACGCCATCATCAGCGGATAGTTCCAGGGAACGACGCAGCCCACCACGCCCAGCGGCTGGCGCAGGATGTAATGGAACTCGCTGGACGCGGTCGCGGTGACCTGGCCCTCGATCTTATCGACCGTCTCGCCGAAGTAGTTGAAGGTCATCACCGCGCCGGGGATGTCGATGTTCAGCATCTCGCTGATCGGCTTGCCCATGTCGGTGGTGTCGAGCAGCGCGAATTGCAGCGCGTTCTCCTCGATCAGCTTGGCGAACTTGTAAATCACCGACATGCGGTCGCGCGGCGCCATCTTCGACCAGACGCCGGACTTGAAGGCCTTGCGTGCGGCCTTGACCGCCGCATCGACGTCCGACGCATCCGAGCGCGCGACGCTGGCGATCACTTCGCCGGTCGCCGGATTGATGGTCTCGAACTTCCTTCCCTTCTTGGCATCGACGAACTTGCCGTCGATGAAGTTGCGGGTCTCCGGCTTCAGCTTGCCGGCGTATTTCTGAAAGGCCTTCTTATCGAGGCCGCGGGCTTGTTCCAGATTCATGATGTCCTCCTATTTCCTCTCCGAAAGCGTCCCCGTTATTCCCAGCCGTATATATTGACCAGCCAAAGCCATCGAACGGCGGCGGAGATCGCGAAATTTGGCAGGTGGAAAGCTTATAGCACCGGCGAAATTGCCGGGCCAGAGCGGCCAAGGCGTTGGAGGTGCGGCTATTTCGCCGCGGTGACGCTGACGCCGAGGCGCTGGTTGGCGACGCTTTCGATCTGCGCCTTCAAGACGGGATCCTTGGCCAGCAGCGCGCGGAAGTCGGCGGCACCCAGTTCCAGCAGCTGGCAGAAACCGAGCGAGATCACGTCGGTCACCCGCGGCCGTCCGGTGATGAGTGCGAGCTCGCCGAAGAAGTCGCCGCTGCCGAGCTCGACATCGCTGCCCGGGATCACGATTCGGACCGCGCCCGAAGCGATGAAGAACATCGACTCGCCGCGCTCGCCTTTGCGCACGATCAGTTCCTCGGGCAGGGTCAGCCGCGGCCGCAACTGCCGCACGATGCGCGTCGACGCGTCTTCGGAGAGATTGGCGAAGAGCGGAACCCCGGCCAGCAGTTGATGCGCGCTCATCCGTGTGTCGAGATGCGGGCGGCGGTCGATATCGGGGTAGCGGTCTTTCGCCTCCTCGGTCAGCGCCTGCGCCACCTCGCCGCTGACGACGCCCTGACTCAGCAGCGCCTGATAGCCGCGGTCTTCCCAGACGCGCGCCACGCGCTCGAGGTGCTGGCGCTGCAGCGCCTCGGCATAGGTCGGGTATTGCAGCTTCAAGGCCAGCAGCGCGTCCTCGACGGCTTTGGCGCGGTCGGCGTTGAGCTGGATCAGTTTTTCGGTCGCCTCTTCGCCGAGCAGGGCGCCCAGCCGGTCGCGGGCGAAGGGACCCATCTCGGCCAGCAGGCGGCGCTGGTTGACCAGCAACTCGAAGCGCTCGGCCAGCGCGTTCGCCAGCACGCGGTCGAAGCCGAAGCGGTTCTGCAGCACCAATGCCAGCCGGAAGTGCCAGCCATAACGCAGGTTGCGCTTCCAGGTTCGGGCGAAGGCCTTGTCGGCCTCCCACCGCTTGCGTTCGGCGTCCGCGCTGCCCTGCGGCCGCACCGCATCGCGCAGCTTCTGCGCATGCGCCAGCATCTGCTCGGCGATCCGCCGATCGACCACGCGGGCATGCAGGAAGTCGAGACAGCGGGCGCTCTCCCGAGCGGTCATGACGGTCAGCCCGACGCGCATGGTCTGGCGCTTGCTCAGCACGCCCTCGGCGGTGCCCAAAGGCTCGCAGGTCGAGCGTTCGACGGCGAGGCGCGCATCGAGATCGCCGAGCACCGCGTCGGTGACGTTGCGGTCGAACCGGCCGCTTTCCGCCGCGTCCGAGACATGATCGCGCACCTCGGCCAGGGTCATCACCGCCGCACGATCGCGCACGCCGGCGCCGACCGCCGATAGCCGGTTGAGCTGGAACAGGCGAATGAGCGGCCTGAGCGTGGTACCGTTGATGAACAGGGTCATCAGCACGAAGCCGGTGACCGAGGCGGCGACGAAGTCGCGGATCGCTTCCGGCAGCGCGTTGTTCTCGGTGACCGCCAGCGCCAGCGCCAGCGAGATCGCGCCGCGCAATCCGCCCCAGAGCATCGCGCCCTTGAACCGGTTGTCGATCTGCTGGCTCAATCGCAGCCGTTCAAAGATCGGCAGCAGCCCGAACACGGTGGCGGCGCGCGCGACCAGGGTTGCACAGTAGAGCAGGACCACGAGGCCGATATCGCTCCAGGTCATGTTGCCGACGAAGCGCGGCACGAACATCGCCGCCAGCAGGAAGACCAGCGAGTTCGCCCAGAAGCCGATCTGGCCCCAGGCGCCTTCGAGCTGCTCGGCGGTCTCCTGAGTGAGGCGCGTCTTGCGCGCGGCGCCGATCACCAGGCCGGCGGCGACGCAGGCGACCACGCCGGAGAGGTGCAGGTAATGCTCCGAGACGAAATAGGAGAGATAGGCCAGAGCGATGGTGAGCGTGATTTCCGCCCGAGGCCAGCCGTCCAGGATCCGGAACAGCGTCGTGGTCGCGATGCCCATGACGAGCCCGACCACCGCGCCGCCGATCGCGCTGATGAGGAAAGAAACCACGGCGCCCAATGGCCCGACCGTTCCGGTATAGAGGATGGCAGCCACGAGCAGAGAGAAGATCGAAATCGCCGCCGCATCGTTCAGCAGCGATTCGCCCTCGACCAGAGTCAGCAGCCGGCGCGGCGCGCCGACCTCCTTGAAGATGCCGATGACGGCGGCGGGATCGGTGGTGGCGACGATCGACCCCAACAGCAGGCAAGGGAGCAGCCCGTATTCCGAAGCGCCCGCGAGCGAGAAGCCCACCACCAGGGTGCAGATCACCACCGCGACCACGGCCATGGTGAGGATCGGCGCGATGTCCTCGATGAGACTCCGAAGATCGACGCTCAGCGCCGCCTCGAACAGCAAAGCGGGTAGGAAGATGACGATGATCGCCTCGGCCGAAATCTCGAACTGCTGCAGCGCCGTCAGGAGATCGCTGGCGACGGCGGATTCGGAATGCGGCTGGACCTGGATCAACAACCCCAGCGCGCACCCGGCCAGCGCCAGCAGCACCGAATAGGGCAGCTTCAGCCTGGCCGCGAGCGGCGGCAGCAGGCTGACGAAGCCGAGCAGCGTGACCAGGCCGAAGACAATGAGCGCGGCGGAGGACATCAGCGGTTATACTTACCCCGTCTTCGACTTGGCCACATAGACGCCGTCCCAATCGGCGCCCGGCGGATCGGCGCGGAACTCGGCGATCCGTGCCTCATAGACAGCATAGAGGCCGCGCAAACGTTCCGGCGCAACCTCCAAACACCCGAGCCGGGCGATTTCCGCCGCCTCCCAGTTCTGCCGGCGATAGGTGGCGAGCATCAGGTCATGGGCCTCGCGGAGCTGCCTGTACTCGGGACGCGCTGCGTAGCCTTCGGTGCCGAGACAGGTGAAGATGCGGATCGGAATCGCCTTGCCCTTCACCTTCACCTGGTCGAGCTCGAGCAGCGCGAAGTCCGCGCAATCGGCGGCGGTCTCTTCGCCGAGCACCAGATCGACGAAATACGCCGGCGACAGCGATTCCAGGCGCGCGGCGACATTCACCGTGTCGCCGAGGACGGAGTAGGCCAGGCGCTGCTCGGTGCCCATGTTGCCGACGCAGCCGATCCCGGTGTTGAGACCGACGCCGGCGCGGAGTTTGACCGGGATCTTTCCCGAAGCCTGAACCTCGGCGGCAAGCTGCTCGTTGAGGCGCTTCAGGGTGCGGCGCATCTCGACGGCGGTCCGCACCGCTTCGCGTGCATGGTGCGGCATATCCGTGGGTGCGTTCCAGAACGCCATGATGCAGTCGCCGATGAATTTGTCGATCGTGCCGTTATGCTCCAGGATCAGGTTGCTCATCGGCGTCAGGAAGGAATTGATCACATGGGTCAGCGACTGCGGGTCGAGGCCCTCCGAGAGCTTGGTGAAACCGCGGATGTCGGTGAACATCACCGTGACCTCGCGATTCTCGCCGCCGAGCTTCAGCAAAGCAGGGTTCTGCGCCACCCGTTCGACAATCTCCGGGGAGACAAATCGCGTCATGGCGCCGCGGATGATGCGCTTCTCCCGCTCGGTGCGGATGAAGTTGATGGTGGTCGCCGCCATGACCAGAACGAGCGCAGTCCCGGCGGGGAACAAAGGATCGACCAGCCAGCCGCGTGTGTGGAAGAGGTACCAGCTCATGCCGAAAGACACGGCGATCGCGGCGATGGCGACGCCGATGCCGGGAACGGCGCCGGCGCGATAGGCGAGGCCGATGACCACCATGCCGAAGAGCAGCAGTATGCCGAGTTCGGCCAGGTCACTCCAATAGGGGCGCTGCAGGGACGTGCCGCCGACCAGCGCGGCTTCGAGGATCTGCTCGATCGCCTGGGCATGAATTTCGACCCCGGCTATGTGTGATTCCAGCGGCGAGGTCTGAATATCTTTCAGGCCTTCGACAGTGGTGCCGATCAGGATGATGCGTCCCTCGACTTCGCTGCGTGGAAAATTCGGGTCGAGCACATCCGCGATGGAGAAAAACCGCCTCGCGTCATGGCCGGTGTCGCGCAGCAGCAACTTCCCGCCACGATCGGTCTTGATCACGATCTGTGTGCCTTCGATGCGGATAGCGCCGATACCATTCGCAACTCTGCCGGCTAATGCCTCGCCGCTCGCGCCTGAGGAACGGATCGTGTAGGACGGCGCCTGGAATGCGAGACGGATCGCCTCGAGCGCCAAGGATGGGAGCAAGGCGTCGGGCTGTGAAGACAGATTGGGATCGTCACCATTGTAGTTAACGATCAGCGGGACCCGACGAATGATGCCGTCGGGGTCCGGATCGGCGTTCACCGCGCCATTGCCGGCGGCGGTGGCTTGCAGTTCGGGCAGGGCGCTCACGATGTAGGGAAGCTTCATCGTGAAATCGAGCGGGCTCTCGCCGATCGCAACAAAGCCACCGACCGGTTTGGGGCGCGCCTGCACGCGGAGGGGGTCATAGCCGAGCAGCGCAAAGCCGAGCACGGTTGGTACGCGCTTGATCGATGCAGCGAGCGCGGCGTCGGGATCGGGCAACCCTGCTACCTGGGCCTTCATCTCGGCAAAAGCGGGATCGTCGGGCAGGCTTGCCGCAATCACCTGCGGAGACGTTCGGTCCGGTTCGGAAAAGAGAACGTCGAAGGCCACCACGGCGGACCCGAGTTCGGCCAGCCGGTCGACGATCTTGGCGACGGTTGCGCGTGACCAAGGCCATTGCCCCAGCTTGGCGAGACTCTTCTCGTCAATATCGGCAATTCGGACGGGCAGTTCCTGATTGTACGTGCGCGGTTCCAGGCGCTGATAATTGTCGAAGACGAAGTTGCGAACCGCCTGAATCGGTGCCGGGTCGTACATGCGCAGGACCGCTGCGCCGACCAGCAGCAGGCCCGGTATCGCAATCCCCCACAACTTGTTCATTGGGCCTTATGCATCCGGCCTGATTCGTCTCATCTATTCCGCTTCGGGAACAGTCTAATCAGGCCTCCCGGCAAAGGACAGTGCCCGAGGTCACAGGTGGCATCACTCTGCGGTATCGGCGATCCGGGTGATGGTCAGGTACTTGCCGGGGAACATGTCCAGGGTGGCGCCCGTGATGTGATCCTTGTCGGCGCCGTAGAGCTTGCCGCAGGTCACCTGCGACCGACCGTCGATCGAATCCACGCAGACATTGTCCCCCTTCAGCGACCAGGCCGCCTGGTGGAACCCATCGCCGGTGTCCCAGAGATAGGCCCGCCCATCTGCGCGCAGGCTGATGATCATCTGGCCGTCGGGTGTCATCGCCGCGAAACGTCCGGGGGCGATCGCGGCGGGATCCTTGACCGCGAGCACCGCGGGGGTCGGGACCGGCATATCGAAATCGCTCTCGCTCCAGGTGCGGTAGGGCTGGTTGACCTTGCCGTTCTGGTCGAAGACCACGCAGGTCTTGTCCGGGTCCTTCTGGACGAGGCCGCGGTCGCAACGGGCGAGTGCCCGCTGGGCCACCTCGTCGTCGGTCAGCAGGCAGTCCGGATGGCGGCAGAAGCGGTATTCCAGCCGGTTGCCGTTGGGTGAGAGCGCGAAGACGCCGGAATTTTCGCGCGAGACCTGCTCGAGATAGGCGGCGTAGATCGCCGCGACCCGGGGGCTGATCTGGATCGGCGCCGGCGCCTGCCTTGCAATGTCGGCGGGGCTGATCTGCACCTTCGGGGCGGGCGGCGCGCCGCAGCCGGCGACGAGGAGCGCCACGAAGAGGCCGAGAGCCGCGATTTTCCTAAGCAATTGAGCGCATTCCTGTTTGTTCTGCAGCCAGCGCCACCTTCAGGCCAATCCGTCCCGCGCCGACCGGGGCTCTTGAGAGCCGGTCATACCCATGCCATAACAACCGCCGCTTTGTCACGAAAGGCGCCGGAAATATGGACAAGTTCAAGACCTTGACCGGGGTCGCCGCCCCGCTGCCGATGATGAATGTCGATACCGACATGATCATCCCGAAGCAGTTTCTGAAGACCATCAAGCGGACTGGTCTCGGCAAGAACCTGTTTGACGAGATGCGCTACACGCCCGAAGGCAAGGAGATCCCGGACTTCGTCCTCAACAAGCCGCAGTATCGCCACGCGAAGATCCTGGTGACCGGCGACAATTTCGGCTGCGGTTCCTCGCGCGAGCACGCGCCCTGGGCGCTGCTCGACTTCGGCATCCGCTGCGTGATCTCCACCAGCTTCGCCGACATCTTCTACAACAACTGCTTCAAGAACGGCATTCTGCCGATCAAGGTCGCCAAGGAAGAGCTCGACAAGCTGATGGACGACGCCTCGCGCGGCGCCAATGCGATCATCACCATCGATCTCGAGAAGCAGGAAATCACCGGCCCCGACGGCGGCCGCATCCGCTTCGACATCGATGCCTTCCGCAAGCACTGCCTGCTGAACGGGCTCGACGATATCGGGCTCACGATGGAGAAGAGCACCTTCATCGACGGCTTCGAAGAGAAGAACCAGCTCTCCCAGCCCTGGCTCTGGCAAGGCACCGCCGCCTAAGCAATTCGGTTTGATATTCACCGGCCCGGCGCAATGCCGGGCCTTTTCTTTGAGAGCCCACCTCTTTTCTAAAAAGGCAAAATAATGGCTGCCAACAAGAAACTGCTCATCGTCGCCGGCGACGGTATCGGCCCGGAAGTGATGACCCAGGTGAAGCGCGTCATCGCCTGGTTCGACAAGCGCCAGGGCTTGAGCTTCGAGGTCGGCGAAGAGCTGGTGGGCGGCATCTCCTATGACAAGCACAAGACGCCGCTGACCGATGAAGTGATGGAAAAGGCGCTGCAGGCCGACGCGGTGCTGCTGGGCGCCGTCGGTGGCCCGAAGTGGGACAATCTGCCCTTCGCCGACAAGCCGGAGCGCGGGCTCCTGCGCTTGCGCAAGGACATGGAGCTCTTCGCCAACCTGCGCCCGGCTCTGGTGTTCGATGCTCTGGCCGAGGCCTCGAGCCTGAAGACCGAGCTGGTCAAGGGCCTCGACATCATGATCGTCCGGGAATTGACCGGCGGCGTCTATTTCGGCTCCCCGCGTGGCATCGAGACCCTGCCGAACGGCGAGCGTCGCGGCATCAACACCCAGGTCTACACCACCTCGGAGATCGTGCGCGTCGCCAAGGTTGCCTTCGAGCTGGCGCAGAAGCGCGGCAAGAAGCTCTGCTCGGTCGAGAAGGCCAATGTGATGGAGAGCGGCGTGCTCTGGCGCGAGGAGGTGACCAAGCTCGCCCCGGAATACAAGGATGTCGCGCTCAGCCACATGTATGCCGACAACTGCGCGATGCAGCTCGTGCGCCAGCCCAAGCAGTTCGACGTCATCGTGACCGACAACCTGTTCGGCGATCTCTTGTCGGATTGCGCGGCGATGCTTACGGGTTCGCTCGGCATGCTGCCTTCGGCGTCGTTGGGCGCTGCCGACCAGCAGGGCCGCCGCCGCGCGCTCTACGAGCCGGTGCATGGCTCGGCCCCGGATATCGCCGGCCAGAGCAAGGCCAATCCGCTGGCCGCCTTGCTCTCCTATTCGATGATGCTGCGCTATTCCTTCGATCTCGCGAAGGAAGCGGACCTGCTGGACACCGCTGCCAAGAACGTGGTGGCCAAGGGTTTCCGCACCGGCGACATCATGAGCCCCGGCGCAACCCTGGTCTCCACCGTGGGCATGGGTGACGAGATCCTGAAAGAATTGGATCGCTTGGGCGCCTAAAGGGTTGATCCCCCGAGGTTCAGTAGGAGTCTTCTCATGGCTCTCGGGGTCTGAAAGCTGTCTCGAGAAATATCCATCGGCCGGCGCTCGCTTCCGCATGTTGATTTGTGTCAAGATGCACGGCGCGGATATTGCCTATTGAGAGTCGGACTCCCGATCACATTGCCCGATCACGTCGGAGGACGAACATGGCTTTCAAACACATCCTGGTTCCCGTCTTCGGCTATGACGCCGACCGCACGGCGCTCGACGCCGCGCTGACGCTTGCCAAACGCGGCGGCGCCCATATCTCCGCCCGACACATCAAAGTGGACCCGATGGAATCGGTGCCGCTGATGGTCGATGTCGGCGTGGCGGCGACCGAGCTCATCGAGGCCGTCGAACGCCATGCCGAGACCCGCGGCAAGTCCGCGGCCGCGACCTTCGAGGCCTGGCGCAGCGCCAACAACCTCACGGTCGATGACACGCCGACGCTGCGCACCAACACCATCACCACCGCCTTCAAGGTGCTGGAAGGCGCCGAGGACGAGCTCATCATCAAGTACGGCCGTCTGACCGACATCGTCGTCATGGGCCGTCCCAGTGGCGAAGAGGCGGGCGACCAGGTCTTGAGCCGCATGGAAGACGCGCTGTTTGGCGCTGGACAGCCGGTGCTGCTGGTGCCGAACGGCATGGCGCAGCCGGCACTCGACAAGCTGGTCTCCGGTCCGGCGCTGATCTCGTGGAACGGCAGCATCGAGGCGACGCGGGCGATCTCGCAGGCGCTCGATTTGCTGCGCGGCATGAAGGAGGTTCGCGTGCTTTCGGTCGTCGAAGGCAAGAAGGATCGCCATCCCGCTTCCGACCTGGTCCGCTATCTGGGCTGGGAAGGAGTCACCGCCGCGATGATCGAATCCAGCCAGACCACGGGCAGCGCCGCCGAGCAGATCCTGGCCACCGCAAAAGGCCTCGGCGCCGGCTTCGTGCTGATGGGCGGCTACAGCCATGGTCGCCTCCGCCAGCTCATGCTGGGCGGCGTCACCAGCCACATGATGGACCACGCCGATCTCCCTGTGCTGATGGCGCACTAGGTCCCAAATCGTCATGCCCGGGCCCGGCGGACGAATGTCCGCATTCGCGGACGGGACCCGGGCATCTCGCTCCGACTGCCTGAGATTGCCGGGTCAAGCCCGGCAATGACGCTACAAATAAACCCAAACCCGGCGAATCGCCGGGTTGACCGTCAAAATAACGCTTCTCCCCTCGGCCCGCCGGGGGTAGAGTGCGCCCGATGGAAGATCAGCCCCGCAATCAAAGGAGAGGGCCGGATCATGGTGCGTAAACTCGTTCTGGGGCTCGTGACGTTGCTGGCTTTGGCCGGCGCCGCGTCCGCTTGCCCGTACAGCGCGTCCAACACCACCGACGATACGACGTCGACCAGCCAGTTGCCGACCACCACCGACACCGGGACCAAAACCGGAGGGTGACCTGCGGCCTGTCGAGTTTTCGAACGGCCGCACCCTCGTGCGGCCGTTTTGCTTTGCGTGAAATGAATCCGAGAAAGATGTGAGGAAGAGATGAGTTACCGAGTGGCAGTGGTGGGCGCGACCGGCAATGTGGGTCGCGAGATGCTGAATATCCTGGCCGAGCGCCAGTTTCCGGTGAAGGACGTGATCCCGCTCGCGTCCGAGCGTTCGGTGGGTTCCGAGATCTCGTTCGGCGAGGACGATGTCCTCAAGGTCCGCGCGCTCGACAAGTTCGACTTCAAGGGCGTGGACATCGTCCTCTCCTCGGCCGGTGCGAAGATCTCGGCGGATTTCGCGCCGCGCGCCGCGGCCGCGGGTGCCATCGTGGTCGACAACACCAGCTTCTTCCGCATGGATCCGGACGTGCCGCTGGTGGTGCCGGAGGTGAACCCGGAAGACATCGCGCTCTATCGCAAGAAGGGCATCATCGCCAACCCGAACTGCTCGACCATCCAGATGGTGGTGGCGCTGAAGCCGCTGCATGATCTCGTCAAGATCAAGCGCGTGGTGGTCTCGACCTATCAGTCGGTCTCGGGCGCGGGCAAGGAGGGCATGGACGAGCTCTTCAACCAGACCCGCAACGTCTTCACCAACGGCTCGCTCGACCACAAGAAGTTCACCAAGCAGATCGCCTTCAACGTGATCCCGCATATCGACGTCTTCATGGAGGACGGCTACACCAAGGAAGAATGGAAGATGGCGGTCGAGACCCGGAAGATCCTCGACCCGGATATTCCCGTCACCGCCACCTGCGTCCGCGTCCCGGTCTTCATCGGCCATTCCGAGGCGGTCAACGTCGAGTTCGCGGACGAGATGTCGGCCGAGCATGCCCGCGCGGCTTTGAAGAGCGCGCCGGGGGTGAGTGTCATCGATCATCGGGCCGACGAGGGCTACGTCACCCCGGTCGAATCCGCCGGCGAGGACAAGGTCTATGTCAGCCGCATCCGCAAGGACCCGACGGTGAAGCACGGCCTCAACCTCTGGGTCGTCTCGGACAATCTGCGCAAGGGCGCGGCCTTGAACGCGGTGCAGATCGCCGAAGTGCTGGTCCGCGACCATCTGAAGAAGGCGGCTTAGGTCGTTCCAGTGACCGGCAGCAATGTCGGGCCGGCCGCTGACATCCCAAACCGGGACATCGTCATCCGGCCGGCCATCGCGGCCGACCGTGCTTTCCTGCTCTCGCTGGACGATCGGCTGATCGAAGCGGCGGTCGTCCCGGACGTCACCCGGGACGATCTCGTCGCCTTCCAGGCCGACTACACCCGGACGGCATTGGACGCCTGCGAGCCCGGGATGGCGACCTTGGTTGCCGCGGACGCGGCCGGCCGACTGCTCGGCTATATCCAGCTGGAGCCGCACCGCGACATGCTGACCGGCGGCACGTCCGGCTACGTCTCCCTCTTGGCCGTTCACGCCGAGGCGGAAGGGCGCGGCGTGGCGAAGCGATTGCTGGAAGCCGCCGATGACTGGGCGGCGCGGTCGGGCTTTCCGTTTCTGATGCTGGACGTCTTTGCCAGCAACGAAACGGCGCGGCGCTTCTATGAGCGCCGCGGCTTCGTGGATGAATCCCTCCGGCTGCGGCGGAAGGTCGGTCCGCCCTAGGCCGCCTTCACTTCGGCCAGGAACGTCTCGACCTTGGTCCGAAGCAGCTCGGACTGTTTCGACAATTCTCCGGCCGCACCCAGCACCTGTTCCGCAGCGGCGCTGGTCGTGGCCGCCGCTTCGGTGACGCCGGAGATGTTCGAGGAGACCTCGGCGGTTCCGGTGGCCGCCTCCTGGACGTTGCGGGCGATCTCCTGGGTAGCGGCGCCCTGTTCCTCGACCGCTGAAGCAATGGTGGCCGCGATCTCGTTGATCTCGCCGATCGTGCCGGCGATGCCCTGAATTGCCGCGACCGAATGCTGCGTCGCGGACTGGATGCCGCTGATATGGCTGGTGATCTCCTCGGTCGCTTTGGCGGTCTGGTTGGCGAGACTCTTCACCTCGGATGCGACCACGGCGAAGCCCTTGCCGGCCTCTCCGGCCCGCGCCGCTTCGATGGTCGCATTCAGCGCCAGGAGGTTGGTCTGGCCGGCGATGGTGCTGATGAGCTGCACCACCGCGCCGATCTTGTCGGCGGCTTCCGCCAGGCCCTTCACCTGCTCGTTGGTGCGCTGCGATTCGTTGACCGCCCGGCCGGCGATCTCCGACGAGCGCGAGACCTGGCGGGTGATCTCCGAGACCGACGAGCTCAGCTCCTCGGCGGCGCTGGCGACGGTCTGGACATTGGCGGAGGCCTGGGTCGAGGCGCTGGCGACGGCGGTTGAGCGATCCGTCATCTGCTCCGCGGTTTGGGTCATCGAGCCCGCGGTGGATTGCAGCTCGGTCGCGGCGGAGGCCACGGTCTTCAGCACCGCCATGACGTCGGCGTCGAACCGCGACGTCAGTTCTTCGATCGCCCGGGCTCGCGCTTCGCGCTGGCGCTGCGCCACGATCTCCTGCTCGGCGAGCTCCTTCGCCTTCACCATGTTGTCCTTGAACACCAGCACCGACTTCGCCATGTGGCCGAGCTCATCGCCGCGATCGACACCCGGCACGGCCACCCTGTGCTCGCCCTCGGTCAGGCGGGTCATGACATTGGTGATCGCCTGGATCGGCGGGACGATGGTGTGGGTGGTGAGTAGAACCACGGCGACGGCGGTGCCAAGCCCGACCCCCAGCATGACCCAGAGCAGGGTCTGCAGGAACTCGTTGCCGGCGATGACGCTGTTGGCCTCCTGGTGCAGCAGGACTTCCTGCGAGCCGGTCAGGCCGCCGTTCCGATCGCCGGAGGAATCGCGCTCGCCGTTCAGCACATCGAGCAGCTTGCCGGCACGGGGCGCCGCTTCGGTGATCAGCAGCTTCTGCGCGACGTCCCAACCGTCGGAACTGCGGATTTCGAACATCTTCGCCGGCAGCGGCGCAAATCCCTTGCGTGCGGCGGCGAGCTTGTCGAAGGCGGCGGCCTGCGCCGGCGAGAACAATGCGCCGCTCGCAGTGAGATCGCCGAAGCGCTTCTCGTTGACGCCCCAGAATTTGTCGAAATCAGCCTTGAATTTCGCATCGCCGCTCAGGAGGTAGGCGCGGATGCTGGCCAGACTCATCGCGGCGCTGCCGCGGACATCCGCCATCGCAAGCAGCAGCTTCTTGCGCTCGTCCGATGACGGCTGCTGGCTCTCGTCGTTGATCATGGCGGTGATCTGCTCGATCATCGCGGCACCGAAGGGAGCCGCTTCCTTGACCAGAATCTTGCTGGCCGGGAGCTGGTCGATGGTATTGGCGATCGCCTCGACCTTGGCCTGGGCGACGCGGAACTCGCCGAGCTCGGTTTTGGCTTCTGCCCAGGCCGCCTTGTTCTTGGGATCGGTCCAGTCCGTGGAGAGAGCGTCGATCTCGGCGACCGAGGCATCGATGTTCCGCCAGATCGCCGCACGCTCGTCCTTGAAGGCGGGATTGCCGGTCAGCATCCAGCCGCGCAACGCGGCCAGCGAGCCGTAGATACGCCCGACCACTTTGTCGCCCGCCAAGGCGGTCGGCACGCGCACGTCGATGGTGCGCTGGGTGACCGCATTGCCGTCGCCGACCTTCAGGATGGTGATTCCGATCGAGGCCGCGAGGATGAGGCAGACGATGCCGAAGCCCAGGATCAGGCGGCTGCGGATACGCAAATTGGCAATGATGCTCTTCATTGACGCCACCCAAAGTTGATTGTCGCGCATCCGGCTTCCGGAATTCGCGCACGACAGGCGCAGGGGAAGGCGACGCTGCCCGGCAGTATGCAGGACCGCTCTTTAAGGAAGCGTGTAAGGAATAAGATCGTATGCACGGCGCTGAATACGCCGATATGATATAGCAAACCGGTGCGGGCGAAGCCTCCGGGCTAGCCGATCCGGACCGCGGCTGCGTTCGGGTCTTCCTGCGACCAGATTTCCTGGCTCTCGACGATCTTGAGCTCGTCGGCATTTGTCGCGGCGGTGAGCGCCGCGATCTTGCTCATGCCCTCGACCGCATTTCCGAGGGCCACCGGCAGGTCGCGGTGTCCCAGATAGCGCCCCAGGAACAAAGCCGCGAAGCAATCGCCGTTGCCCGAGGCCTTCATCGGATGGCGCTTGGCCTTCGCCTGCCAGAGCCCGCTGTCGTCCAGCGCCAGCGCGGTGATCAGCTCCTTGTTTTGCTCGTCGGGAATGCCGGTCGCGATCACCAAAGCGTTGCGGGTTTTCTTGCGCAAGGCTTCCATCGCCGGCCGCACGTCCTTGAGACCGGTGACGGTGTGTCCGCTCAAGAGCTGCAGCTCGAAGATGTTGGGGAAAAGGATGTCGGCCCGCGGCACCAGATCCCGCGCGATCGATTCCGCCAGCGCCTGGGACACGTAAAGCGAGCCGTCATCGCCCATCACCGGATCGCAGGCGAAGAGCACCTCTGGCTTCTTGGCGCGGGCGGCTTCGAGCGCGGCGATCGCCATCGGCACGATCGGCGCGTCGCCGAGATAGCCGGTCAGCACGGCATCCAGCCGTCCCAGCAGGTCGAGCTTGCGCAATCCTTGCAGCAGCTCATCGATGAAATCGGCCCCGAATTTCCGCCCGGTGAAGGAGGGCTTCGCCAGATGGTTGGAGTAAAGCACGGTCGGCAGCGACCAGACCTCGTGGCCGAGGCGCTGCAGCGGAAAGGTCGAAGCCTGATGCCCGACATGGCCATAGACCACATGGGACTGGATGGAGAGGATGTTCATGACGGGCGGGTGAAGATCCTTGGGGCGTCCTTAAGATGGACGGGCGAGGGCTTGGCGAAACACCCCGCACTGTTTAGAAAGTCCGGGGCGATTTCAAGCGGGCGATTGTCCGCAGACAATGGGCCTTTTGGGGCACGGATGAAGACCAATCCCGGGAATTTCTTCGAGGATTTCAAGCTCGGCCAGGTGATCCGGCATGCGGTGCCGCGCACCATTACGACGGGCGATGTGGCGCTCTATCTCGGCCTCACCGGATCCCGGTTCGCGCTGCCCTCCTCGGACACCTTCGCCCAGAGCATCGGCTATGCCCGGGCGCCGGTCGATGACCTGCTGGTCTTTCACATGGTGTTCGGCAGGACTGTCTCCGACATCTCGCTCAATGCCGTGGCCAATCTCGGCTATGCCGACTGCCGGTTCGGGGCACCGGTCTTCACCGGCGACACCTTGACCGCGACGTCGATCGTGATCGGCCTCAAGGAGAATTCCAACAAGGAGACCGGCGTCGTCACCGTGCGCTCGACCGGCGTCAATCAATGGGATGAGACGGTGCTCGACTACATCCGCTGGGTGATGGTCCGCAAGCGCGACAAGGCATCGCCCGCGCCGGAAGCGGTGACGCCGGATCTCCCGGCCGAAGTGGCGCCGCAGCATTTCACCGTCCCGGCCTCGCTGGACTTCGGTGATCTCGACCTGGACCTCTCGGGCTCGCGGCATCTCTGGGACGATTACGCGGTCGGCGAGCAGATCGACCATGTGGACGGGATGACCTTGGAAGAAGCCGACCACATGACCGCGACCCGGCTCTACCAGAATAATGCCAAGGTGCATTTCAACCAGCACTCGGAGGCGAAGGGCCGGTTCGGCAAGCGCCTGATCTATGGCGGGCACATCATCTCGCTGGCGCGTGCGCTCTCGTTCAACGGCCTCGGCAATGCGTTCCGGATCGCCGCGATCCATGGCGGGCGGCATGTCGCCCCGAGCTTTGCCGGCGACACGGTCTATGCCTGGAGCGAGGTCGTGAACAAAACCGAGATGCCGGGCCGCAGCGATCTCGGCGCGCTGCGCCTCCGCACCATTGCCACCAAGGACCACCCTTGCACGGATTTTCCGAAAGCGGGAGAGGATGGAAAATACCCTGAAAGCGTGGTCCTCGACCTCGATTACAGCGTGCTTTTACCCAGGGGACGCCGAAACCGCTGAGATTTCTCGCGGTTAACCGAGCATTTACCCTCTTCCCCCGTATGATTGACGGCCCCCGTATGATTGACGCTATGTGGTTAAAGGCGTATCTGTCGGGGGCTTTGCTGCACTGCAATCGCGCCCCGTCCGGCGCAATCACTGCCTAAACCTAAGGACTAGCAAAAGCACGATCATGGCCGGCCATCCCAGACCGCTGTCGCCGCATCTGCAGATCTATCGGCGCCAGCTCACCTCCGTCACTTCGATCCTGCACCGTTTCACCGGAATCGGTCTTGCAATCGGGCTGCTCTATCTCGTCTGCTGGCTAAGCGCGGCGGCGAGCGGGCTCGATGCCTTCGACCGGCTCCAGAGCTTCAACGGCTCGCCCATCGGCAAGATTCTTCTGCTCGGCTGGACCGTCGCCTTCTTCTATCACCTGCTGAACGGCATCCGGCACCTCGCCTGGGATGCCGGCTGGGGCTTCGAGCTGCCGACCGCCTACAAGTCCGGCACTGCCGTCCTGATCGGAACCGCGGTGCTCACCATCGCCGCCTGGTTGATCGGCTATTACCAGATGGGTGCGCTCTGATGGCCGAGACGACCAACAGCGCGCCCAAATCCCCCCACGGAGCATCCCTGCGCAGCCCGATCTCCCGCGTGCGCGGTCTCGGCTCCGCCAAGGAAGGCGTCGGGCATTGGTGGATCCAGCGCCTGACCGCCCTGGCATTGATCCCGCTGGGGCTCTGGTTCGTGGCCTCGGTCGTGTGCATGGCCGGCGCCGATCATGCGGCGATCACCCAGTGGCTGAGCGCGCCGTTCACCCTGGGCGCGCTGGCGCTGACCGTGATCGCGGCTTTCTATCACGCGGTGCTCGGCCTCCAGGTGGTGGTCGAGGATTACGTCCACGGCAAGTTCGCCAAGCACGCGTTCATCATCCTCATCCAATTCGCCGGCTTCGGCTTTGCGACCGCGGCGATCATCGCGCTGCTGGTGGCGGCCTTCGCCGGCTGACAAGAACAACGAAGTGCTGACCTGCCATGGCTGACGACACTCCGATCAACGGTGCTCCCAAAATCAACGGCGATGCCTATCCCTTCGTCGATCACCAGTATGACGTGGTGGTCGTGGGTGCCGGCGGCGCCGGATTGCGCGCGACCTTCGGAATGGCGGAGAGGGGGCTGAAGACCGCCTGCATCTCCAAGGTCTATCCGACCCGCAGCCACACCGTGGCGGCGCAAGGCGGCATCTCGGCCTCGCTCGGCAACATGGGCCCGGACGACTGGCGCTGGCACATGTACGACACCGTCAAGGGCTCCGACTGGCTCGGCGACCAGGACGCGATCGAATACATGGTGCGCGAGGCCGTGCCGGCGATCATCGAGCTCGAGCACTACGGCGTTCCCTTCAGCCGCACCGAGCAGGGGAAGATCTACCAGCGCCCGTTCGGCGGCATGACCACCGAGTTCGGCAAGGGCATCGCGCAGCGCACCTGCGCGGCGGCCGACCGCACCGGCCACGCGATCCTGCACACGCTCTATCAGCAGGCGCTCCGGCACCACGCCGAGTTCTTCGTCGAGTATTTCGCCATCGACCTCATCATGGATGAGAGCGGCGCCTGCGTCGGCGTCGTCGCCTGGAATCTTGACGACGGCACGATCCACCGTTTCCACGCGAAGCTGGTGGTGCTGGCGACCGGCGGCTACGGCCGCACGTTCTTCTCCTGCACCTCGGCGCATACCTGCACCGGCGACGGCAATGCCATGGCCTTGCGCGCCGGCCTGGCGCTGCAGGACATGGAGTTCATCCAGTTCCACCCGACGGGGATCTACGGGGCCGGGTGCCTCATCACCGAAGGGGTGCGCGGCGAGGGCGGCTATCTCACCAATTCGGAAGGCGAGCGCTTCATGGAGCGCTATGCGCCCTCCGCCAAGGACCTCGCCTCGCGCGACGTGGTCAGCCGCTCGATGACCGTCGAGATCCGCGAAGGCCGCGGCGTCGGCGAGCACAAGGACCATATCCACCTGCACATCGAGCATCTCGATCCGAAGGTCATCCACGAGCGCCTGCCCGGCATCGCCGAGACGGCGCGGATCTTCGCCGGCGTCGATGTGACCCGCGAGCCGATCCCGGTGCTGCCGACCTGTCACTACAACATGGGCGGCGTGCCGACCAATTATCGCGGCGAGGTCGTGACCAAGCTGGGCGACGATCCGGACACGATCGTGCCCGGCCTGATGGCGATCGGCGAGGCGGCTTGCGTCTCGGTCCACGGCGCCAATCGCCTGGGCTCGAACTCGCTGCTCGACCTCGTGGTGTTCGGCCGTGCCGCGGCGATCCGCGCCGCCGACATCCTCTCCCGGAACGAACCGCACCGGCCGATGCCGAAGGATGGCGGCCAATACGCGCTGAGCCGCTTCGACAAACTGCGCCATGCCAAGGGCGACATCCCGACGGCGAAGCTCCGGCTCGACATGCAGAAGACTATGCAGAACGACTGCGCGGTGTTCCGCACCGCCGAGAGCCTCGGCCAGGGCGTCGCCAAGATCCGCGACATCTTCGGCCAGAAGGATCGGGTGAAGGTCGAGGACCGCTCGCTGATCTGGAACAGCGATCTCATGGAAACCTTGGAACTGGACAACCTGATGGTCCAGGCCGTGGTCTCGATCGAATCCGCGCAGAACCGCCAGGAAAGCCGCGGCGCCCACGCCCGCGAGGACTTCCCGAACCGCGACGACAAGACCTGGATGAAGCACACGGTGACCTGGATGGATGATAAGGGCAAAGCCCGGATCGACTATCGCCCGGTCCACCTGCAGCCGCTTTCCAACGACGTGCAATCCTTCCCGCCCAAGGCGCGGGTTTACTGAGTCGAGATCATGGCCGAACTCACCCTGCCCGCTGAGAGCCGTCCCAAGCCCGGCAAGACCTACAAGGCGCCGGCCGGGGCGAAGCGCGTCAAGACCTTCAAGATCTACCGCTGGGATCCCGACACCGGCGGCAACCCGACCATCGACTCCTACGAGATCGATCTCGATACCTGCGGTCCGATGGTCCTGGACGCCCTCATCAAGATCAAGAACGAAGTCGATTCCACGCTGACCTTCCGCCGCTCTTGCCGCGAAGGCGTCTGCGGTTCCTGCTCGATGAACATCGACGGCGCCAACACCTTGGCCTGCACCAAGTTCATCTCCGAGATCAAAGGCGACGTCAAAATCTACCCGCTGCCGCATATGTCGGTGATCAAGGACCTGGTGCCCGATCTCACCACGATCTTCGCGCAGTACCAGTCGATCGAGCCCTGGCTGAAGACCGAGACCCTGCCGCCGGAACGCGAGCGGCTGCAGACGCCGGAGGATCGCGCCAAGCTCGACGGGCTTTGGGAATGCATCCTGTGCTTCTCCTGCTCGACCGCCTGCCCCAGCTACTGGTGGAACGGCGACCGCTATCTCGGACCGGCGGTCCTGCTGCAGGCCTACCGCTTCATCGCCGACAGCCGCGACGAGGCGACCGGCGAGCGGCTGGACCAGCTCGAGGATCCGTTCCGGCTCTATCGCTGCCACACCATCATGAACTGCACCAAGACCTGCCCCAAGGGCTTGAACCCGGCGAAGGCGATCGCCGAGATCAAGAAGCTGATGGTGGAGCGGCGCTGATCCAATCCCCCAGGGGAGCCGCAAACGCGAATGGCACGGTCGGCGGTCAGAAAAGCGGGAGTGCAGGATCCGGCGGGTCGCGCTTTCGGCGACCGGGTCCGGCGCCTGCGCGAGCAAGCCGGTCTGACATTGGAGCAAGTCGCGAAGCTCTCCGGCGTCAGCCGGGCGATGCTCTCCAAGGTCGAGCGCGGCGAGAAGAGCCCGACCATCGGCGTGGCGAAGCACATCGCCCATGGCTTGGGCGTCTCCTTTTCAGCCCTGGTCAGCGACGAATCTGCGACGCGACGCGCGTTTGCGCTGGTGCGCAAAGCGGAAAGACAAGTGTTTCGCGACCCGGAAACCGGGTTCGAGCGCCATCTGCTGTCGCCGCTGATGGCCGGGATGTCGGTCGAGGTCGTGCTGCATCACCTCCCGCCCAAGGCATCGACGGGCAGGACGCCGCCCCATCCGACGGGTGTGACCAAACACGTGCTGGTTTCCAAAGGCCGCGTCGTCGTCGTCGTCGATAACGTCGAGACCGTGCTGGAAGAAGGCGATTCGCTGTATTTCGAGGCCGATGTCGAGCACTGGTTCGAGAACCGGACGGCCCGTGCCGCCGAATACACTCTCGTTATTTCCGCGGCGCAGGCATTGCCCCGCCGCAGCTAGATCAGCGTGAAGCGATAGGCGTTGTCCGCTTCGGCGATCGTGCCGATGCCGGGAAACGCGTGATGGGCGCCCGCCACGAAGAAGTTCGGCTGCACCGCCCGGCGCAGCAGCCGCAACCGGGTTGCGCGCGCCTGCGCTTGATCGTCGTCGAACTCCCAGGTCAGTTCCGGTCGCGCGAACTGGATCGAGGGCACGTGGATGATATCGCCCCAGATCAGCAGGGTTTCGCCGGCGCTCGAGACCTCGAACGCCGTATGGCCGACTTCATGTCCATGGGCTTGGACGGCGGTGACGCTGGCGCTCAATTTGAAGCCATGGGCGAGCGGCAAGCGGCGCTGCCGGAACCGCGCCAGTCTGGTTTCCTGGTCGAACAGCGGAACTTCTTCTTGCGGCACAAACAGCCGATCGAGATTTGGGAATGCATCGGACCCGTCAGCCGCCACCAGGCCGTTGATATGGTCGCCATGCGTGTGCGTGCAGGCAACGGTGCGGATGCTCTCCCGCGCCACTCCCGCTTCTTGCAGGACGCGCAGCAATGCGCCCATCGAAGGGTCCAAGGCATTTGCCGCGCCCGTGTCGACCAGGATGTGCTGGTCGCCATCGATGACCAGGAAGGCATTGACGGACAGCCGCAGCCGTCCATCCACCAGTTCAACCTCGACCGGCAGGTCCGATCCAAAGGGACGGTCACCCGCTTGCCGCAGTCGGCTGGACGGCATGTCGATATAGCCGTCCCGCAGCGCAATCACGGTGACATCGCCGAGGCTGTATCGCGCGTGGTCAGGTCCAGATTCGAGTTTTTTCATGGGCGCCGCTTCCTCTCCTTCGTCATCAGGTGGCTGGCTGGCGGAGTTCTACTATAGAAGAAATTATTCTACAAGACCAGGTGAAGGCGATCGCGGCGGACGCCGCATGGCTTCGTGATCGGTTGCGTGTTCCGCGGCGCGGCTCTATTTCGCCGTCCGAGGTTCCAAAGCCTGAAGCGCGCGGCGCGCGGCATCGATGCCGCTGAAATGCGCGCCGTGCACGTCGCCGCAATAGCGGACGTGCAGCGCCTCGCCGGCGAAGTGGAGACGGTCCCCCACCGGCACGTTGAGCGCTGCCCGCGCATCGGCATGCCCCGGCTTGGCGACCGCATAGCAGCCCGCGGTGTACGGGTTGGCGTCCCAGTCCACCAGCAGCTGTTGTGGTTCGAGCGCAGCGCGGACGTCGTTGCCGAATATGTCGCTCAGCGCCGAGACGAGATAGTCCGCCATGGCAGCGCCGCCGGCGCGCGCGAGCTCCTTGCCGAACGGTCCGCCCACCATGCCGACCACGATATTCTCGCCGCCCGGTCGGATCACGCATTCGACCGCCTGGCGATCGGCGGCGCAGGACATCGAGAGACTGTGCTCCAGATCGCCGAACACGTTGCGGCTGAAGCCGACGACGATCTTGTTCATATTGCCCATGGTCAGCGCGTCGATCGCGCTGTGCGCCCAATCCGGCAAGGCCGGATCGAAGGCGATCAAGTTGCTTTGCAGCACGCCCATCGAGACGGTGACGATCGCATGATGCGCCTCGATCGTGCCGCGGTCGGTCTGCACCGCCACCCGATCCGATCGCCGCCAATCGATCCGTCGCGCCGGCGTCGAGAGCTCGGCGCGGATGTCTCCGGCGGTTCGCGCGACGAGATCGCCGAGCCCGTCCTCAACCGGCCAGTCGTCGCCCTCCCAGACATAGGCGCCGAAGTCATGCGCCGAGGCGACGCGCGCGGGCAGGCCCTGCTTCAGCAGGAACGCCTCCTCGAACATCGCATGCCAGGGTCCGGGCTCCGGAAACAGCGCCGAAACGGCGCAGTCCGGCTCCGCCTTGGCAGCGATGATGCGGTCGAAGCAAGCCTCGACATAGGCCGAGGCGTCCACAAACCGTTCGGCATCGAGCCGCTCGCCGTTCCAGGCATAGGCTTCCGATTGCGCCCCCTTGCGGACGCGGTATCCGAACCGCTCGGCCGCCGCGGCGAAGGGATTTTGCGCCGGCGAATGCAGCCAATGGCAACCGAGATCGACCGGCACGCCGAAGCGCGCGCGATCGGTGCGTGCGCGACCGCCGATCCAGGGTTGCGCCTCGATCAGCTGATAGCTGCGACCCGCGCGCTCGACTTCGGCGGCGGCGGCCAGCCCGGCCGCGCCCGCGCCGATGATGACAACGTCCTTCATGGCGCGGATCTATAGGCTGGTCGTTTGCGATTCCGCAAGCGGTCGACGCGAACGCTGCCGCTTCACTGTGCCGGCGTCAGCCGCAGCAGGCGGCCGGGATCGGCGTCCTCGATGATCCAGACCGCGCCGTCGGGCGCGACGGCGACATCGCGGATTCGATTGTCCATCTGCCAGCGCTCGGTCTCGTCCGGCTGGCCGTCGGCGCGGAAGGTGATGCGCAGCAGCGCTTGCGAGGCCAGGCCGCCGATCAAGGCGGAGCCGCGCCATTGCGGGAACATCGTGCCGCCGTAGAAGGCGAGGCCCGCGGGCGCGATGATCGGATTCCAATAGAGCAGCGGGGCGGCAAATTCCGGCCGCGTCGCATGCCGCGGGATCGGCGTGCCGTCGTAATTGTCGCCGTTGGAGACCAGGGGCCAGCCGTAATTCTTGCCGGGCTCGATCAGGTTGAGCTCGTCGCCGCCCATCGGGCCCATTTCGTGCAGCCACAGCTTGCCGTCGGGCGCGAAAGCCAGGCCGTAGGGATTGCGGTGCCCGATGGTCCAGGTCTCGCCGGGAACGCCGCCTTGCGCGGCCTGCGGATTGTCGGTGGGCGTCGAGCCGTCGAGATTGAGGCGAAGCAGCTTGCCGCGCCCGTTCTTCGGGTCCTGCGCCGTCTCCGGCTGCATCCGATCGCCGACCGTGAGGAAGAGGTGCTTGCCTTCGGGATCGAAGACGATGATGCCGCCCGGCTGTCCGCGCCCGCCCGGCGTCTGTTGCCAGATCGTCTTGCGATCCGTGAGGGTCGCGCGCCCATCGGCGACGGACAAGGTCGCGTGGTCGAGCCGCAGGCGGCTGCCGCTGTCTCCCGGCGCGACATACGTGAAATAGACCCCGGCACTGGAGGCGAAGTCCGGTGCCGCGGCGATGTCGAGCAAGCCGTTCTGCCCGACGGCTTCGACCTCCGGCACCCCGCGAACGCGGGTCTTCTCGCCTTCTTGCGTGACCAGAAAGATCCGGCCCGGCTTCTCGGTGATGAGCATGCGCCCATCGGGCAGGAATGCGATCGCCCAAGGCGTGTTGAACTCGGCAACCTCACGCGCCTTGAACGGATGCTCGGCGCTGGCCGGGCGGTCGCCCGCATTGATGCTCTCGGCCCGGGCCCCCGGATGGCTCCCCGGATCGGCGACGAGCAGCACCGCCAGCGCCGCCAATACCGTTCGACGAATCATGATCCCTCCGATCGCTGGCCGGGCCAATGGTACTAAGTGGGGACGGCGCCTCACTTGACAAGAAGATCATGGAACAGAGCGACGAGAACCTGACAGTGACCAAAATCTGACAGCGCCCGGCGCGCCCGGTTCCTCTCGCGACAGAGGGCGATGCGCGCCGCCTGCGCCTCGGGAGGTCTTCCCGGCTGCGGCCGGGAAAGCGTCTCTGGTTCCGCTTCGCCGCCTTGCGCTATTGCCTGCGTTCAGGGGCGCTGCGCCCGACACGCAATGAACAAGCAAAGAGGGACATCATGTGCACGTTGCCTCATCATTCCGGCTGTTCTCGGGATCATGCCGGTGAGATCAATCGGCGTGACATGATGAAGCGGCTCACGGCCCTCGGCCTGACGGCGCCGCTCGCAACGCTCATCCTCGATCGCCAGGCCATGGGAATGAGCTTCCTCGAACGTTCGGAGCTCATCGACGGGCTGAAGGCGCTGATCGACCGGGCGAAATCCCCCGAACTCAGCGAGACCCGCGTCTTCGAGCTCCGCGGCAGCGACTTGCCGTGGAAGGATCTCGGGCTCACCGTCGAGCAGGGACAGCAAGTGACGTTCTTCCTCGGTGGCCGCGTGTGGCTGTCCCGCGAGCAGGATCTCTGGGTCGAGCCGGGCGTCGCGTTTCATGTGCGAACCCGCGGCAACCGCCCCATGTTCAATCCGATGGCCAACACCGGGACGATGATTGCCGCGGCGGACGGGCCGCTCGAGATGGCGCGATCGCTGGTCGAGTTTCAGGACGAGAAGGGCGAGCTGGCGGTGCCGAAGGATGCCTATGCCAAGGCGGACGCGCATATCTACGGCATGGCGCTGGTCTGGCGCGGCAACGCGCAGGCGGGACTGCAAACCCTGCTCGGCCACGGCGATGTCGATGGCATCGTCGCTGCGGAGCTCGCGCATCTGCAATCGCCCCGCAAGCTGCCGGCCGGCTGGAACAACTTCTTCATGCTGGGCGGCGGCCCGGTCATCTTCAATGATATCGGCAACGGCGCCATTTCCGTCGAGCCGCTGAAAAACGCCGGCATTCTGCAGCGCCCCGTCGATCTCGAACTGAAACCGGGCACCAAGCTGAGCTGGGACTGGATCGTCGAGGAGCTGCCCTCCCGCCTGCCGGAAGACCAGCTCACCTCGCACGATTATCTCTCCATCGCCGCCGAGTTCGATGACGGCCAGGACCTCACCTACTTCTGGAGCTGCAGCCTGCCCGTGGGTAAGGCGTTCCGTTGCCCAATTCCGCGCTGGACGCCGCTCGAATCGCACATGGCCGTCCGCAGCGGCTTTGCCGACCTCGGCAAATGGGTCAGCGACGAGCGCGACATCTACGAGGACTACAAGCAGCATATCGGCGGCTCGGCCAAGTCCGTCACACGCATCTGGCTGCTCGGCGTCTCCCTCTTCCAGCGTCGCCCCGGCTCGTGCCGCTTCGGCGACATGCAGGTCTCCCAGCCGGGTGCCGAAACGCTGAAACTTTGAGACATCGCCCAGCGCGATGCTCATCGGATCCTCCCGGCGCAGCAGCCGGTCGGCCTTCCACTGCGGCGAACATTCGGTTATGTGATAACTGAAGCTGTGGTTTGAAGTCGGTTCGGTGGGCCGAGGATGTCCCAGGATTTGATCTCCCAGCTCTCCGCCGCGCTGGTGGAGAAGACCTCGTTCCAGGGCCTGGTGCGCGAGCTCCTGGGCATGCTGGAGCTGGTGACCGACCTCGAATCCACTTACCTCACCAAGATCGATCTCAAGGGAAGCGCGCAGGAGATCCTGTTCTCCCGCAACAGCAAGACCATGACCATCCCGGAGGGGCTGACGGTCCCTTGGGGCGATACGTTGTGCAAGCGCGCCATCGACGAGGGCCGCCCCTATACCGACGACGTCGCCGGCTGCTGGGGCGATTCGCAGGCGGCGAAGGCGCTTGGCATCACCACCTATGCCAGCGTACCGATCCGCCTCGAGGATGGCAGTCTCTACGGCACGCTTTGCGGCGCGAGCTCCGAAAAGAAGCCGATGACCGAACGCGGCGCGCAGGTCTTGCAACTGTTCGCCAAGCTGATCTCCCAGCAGATCGAAAAAGATCTCGTCCTGCAGGAGCTGCAGGCTGCCAACGAGGCGCTGCGCAATCAGTCGTACACCGATGCGCTGACCGGCCTCGCCAACCGTCGATCCATCATGGAATCGCTCCCGCGCCAGTTCGCCACCGCCCAGCGCAACAAGCAGCGCGTCGTCATCGCCTTCATCGACCTGGACCACTTCAAGCAGATCAACGATCAGTTCGGACACGACATCGGCGATGCCTTCCTGGTCGAAATCGCCCGCCGCCTCACGGCGGCCATTCGGGTCGATGATCTGCTCGGTCGGCTGGGCGGCGACGAGTTCGTGGTATCGGGCTTTGCCACGCCGCCGGGCGAGGCGGGCTCGATCGATGCCGTGAAGCGTCGCCTGCAGGCCGCGCTGCAGACCCGCTTCGATCTGCCCGGGATCAGTTTCGAGTATCTCGGCGCAAGCCTCGGCGTCATCACCGCAGAGCCGGGAAGCGCGAACCCCGCGCAGGCTTTGTCGGACGCCGACGCGGCGATGTATCTCGAGAAGAAGACCCGCAAGGAGCAGGGCCTGTCCGGCATTCGCCGGATCGGCGGCTGAGCCGCGTGAAACACGCCGGGCCTGAAACGATCGCCGCCCTGGCGCCCTTGCTGGCCGAGATCCGCCGCGATATGAACGGCGTCATCGAGAAGAAGCCCGGCACCTTCTACGCGAAGGGCCAAAGCCTGCTGCATTTCCATGAGGACCCCGCCGGATTCTTTGCCGATCTCAAGATTGACGGCGCCTGGCGGCGTTTTCCCGTGAACCTTCCGCCCGAGACGGCGACATTTCTCAGGGCTTGGCGCCGCTTGGTCTTGGATTAACCAAAACCGCGAGTGACGGGCGTCGCTTGGCGGAGATCTAAGCTTTGCTATAGTCCCGCCGAATCGATGAACGCAGCCTGGGCCCCCGGGCTTTCGAAGGGGACCAGGCTTTTTCTTTGGGGAATGGAATGAATACGCTTGAACGCGACCTCCGCCACCGGATCGGCAGCAAGTTTTGGCGCGGCATGGCCGCCGCCAGCTTCGCTGCGCTGCTCCTCGCCGGCTGCGGCGATTCCGCGGCCGATCGGCAGAAGGAGGCGAGCGAGATCGCCAAGGGCATCGAGGACTACCTCGCCCTCGTTGAAGTCCCCAGCCAGCCGATTCGCATCCGCCACGACAAGGTCACCGTGATGCCGGCAGAAGACGGCAAGAGCTTCCAGGTTGCCATCACCGGCGTTCGCTACGGCACGGACAAGGACAACGTCGCGGATCTCGGCGAGATCGACTATCGCCTGACGCCGGATGGCGCGGACCTGTACCAGGTCGGCGACCTCAAGCTGCCGGCTGAGGTCCAGATCCTGAAAGGCCAAAAGCAGGAAGCGACCGTCAAATTGGCGACCACGGCCTTTTCGGCAACCTGGTCGAAGCCGCTGCAGAACTTTCTGAAGCTCGAATGGCAGCTGAAGGATATCTCGGCCGCGGCGGCGGCGCAGCCTGGGGAGATGTTCAAGATCGCCACCGCCTCGATCACGGCGGACGGCAAGGAGAACGGCAAGGGCCTGCTCGACCAGGTCTCCAAGGTCACCCTGAACGGCTTCTCCATGGCCGATCCGATGGACGGCACCACGGTGAAGCTCGACAAGCTGCTGGGCAATATCTCGGTGGAGCAGCTGGATTTCCCGGCCTATCGCCAGATGATGGCGAAGATCGGCGCGCTCTCGGCGAAGTATCCGCCGCAGGTCACCGCTGGCACCGAAGCGCCGCCGCGGCCGGCCATCAGCGACGAAGACCGCAAGGCGATGGCCGATATGGTCCGCGGCTTCCCGAAGCTGCTCTCGGCCTATGGCTATGACTTCACCGCCGAGGGCCTGACCGTCACCGATGCGCAGGGTGGGGTGACGGTGCATTTGACCCAGGGCGGCATGGCCTTCGGCTTGAAGGGCATCAACACCGATCAGGCGCAGGCGAATTTCAGCGTCAAGCATGACGGCCTGACCGTGAACGATCCGGCGTTCCAGGATCCGATGGCCAAGGCGGTGCTGCCGAAGTCGGGCAACCTCTCTTTGCTCGCGACCGACATTCCGGTGCCGAGCCTGGTCGAAGGGATCGCCCAGGCGCTGCCCGAGATGACCAGCGCCGATCCGCAGGTCGCCCAGGGCGGAGAGTTCATGATGATGGGGGCGCTGATGTCGGCGCTGTCCAAATCGACCCTGAAGCTCAAGATCGAGCCTTCGGCGCTCGAAACCGAGACGGCGAAGCTCTCGGCCGACGGCGAGCTCAAGCTCGCCATCGAATCGCCGCAGAAGGCGGTCGGCGTCGTCAACTTCGCGCTGCTCGGCCTCGACGATTTGATCGCCCTCGCCAAGAGCATGGCGGAGCAGAGCCCGGATGCGCAGCAGGCGATGGGCATGCTCTCGATGCTGCAGGCCCTGGCACAGCGCGAGACCGGCGCCGACGGCAAGCCGGTGGACAAGTACAAGGTCGATCTCACCGACACCGGCGCCGTGCTGGTCAACGGCAAGCCGTTGGACGGGATGATGCCGTAACGAGGGGCGCAGGATTCGCTGCAATTTAATCCTGCATTTGCAACAACATGTTGGCGTTCGGTGCTAACGCCTTCTTCATGTCTCCGGCGTGGAATTGATCTCAGCGGGTCTTCCCGTATGGAGGTTGAGATGTTGCGCGCATCGAGGATGTTCATCATCCGCGTCGTGCTGTTCACCACCGTCACGACGCTGATCGCCGCCTGCGGCGATCCAGTGAAGGAAGCGAAGACCGCGGCGCAGCTCCGCGGTCAAATCGAGCAGGCGCTCTCGCGCATGGAGGCGACCGGCCAGGTGCCCGGCCTTGCGCATCGCCATGTCACGGTCGATCCCGATTCCGATGTCGATGGCTTCGCAATCAAGATCTACGACGTGAAGCTGGGCACGGCCGAGATCGGCTTCCAAGCCTTCAGTGCCATGACCTTCAGCCTCTCGCACAGCGGCGAGACGCATTTCATGGCGTCGAACTTCAAGCTGACGCCGCCCCCGGTCGCCAATGGACCGAAGGCGAGCGCCGATACGCTGATCGAGCAGCTGAAGAACGACACGGCGGTCATCAAGGCCGAGTAGCGCGCGAGCAAAGCGATCGATGCGCGCGCGTTCGGCGCGTCGATCGCGCTCACCGTCGATTCTGTTGCGCCCGACTCTGTTGCACCAATGACTCATCCGCTCGGCATTCGAGCCGGGTCGGAAAGTGTTTGTTAACTTCGCAATGGATAAAAATAAAAAAATATGTTCACATCCGCGCAATATGCATATTGACCGAGTCGCAAATCTGCATTCCCTCGGACCGCTGGTCGCTTCAATGACGGAAGACGGACCGCTCGCCGCCTATCGCGCTTTGAAGTCGAGTGGTCGCCTGGAACATGACGCGGCGCAGGAGCTCGCGGCCGCGAAGCTGCAGTCGGTCGCCAATGCGCTGAAGGATTATCAGCCGGGCGGCAACGGCAACTGGCTGGAGCGCTGGGGCGCTCGCCTCGGCATCGGGCGCCGTCGCGACGACGTCGAGGGCGATCTGCCGAGCCAAGGTCTCTACATCTACGGCGCCGTCGGCCGCGGCAAGTCGATGCTGATGGATATCTTCTTCTCGACCGCTCCGGTTGATAGGAAGCGCCGGGTCCACTTCCACGCCTTCATGCTGGAGGTGCATGAGACCCTGCATCGCTGGCGCCAGGAGAAGGCGAAGGATATCGACCTCATTCCGGCTCTGGCCGACAAGATCGCCGCCGACACCTGGCTGCTCTGCTTCGACGAGTTCCATGTCACCAACATCGCCGATGCGATGATCCTGGGCCGGCTCTTCACCGAGCTCTTCGAGCGCGGCGTCGTGGTCGTCGCGACCTCGAACTGGGCGCCCGACGATCTCTATTCGGGCGGGCTGCAGCGCGACCGCTTCCTGCCCTTCATCGATCTTCTGAAGCAGAAGCTCGACGTGCTGGAGCTCGATGGCGCGCGGGACTACCGGTTGGCGCGCCTGAAGGATCTCTCGCTCTACCATTCGCCCTTGGGCGCCATGTCGGACGACAAGATGCGCGCGGCCTTCACCCGGCTCTCCGGCGGACTCGTGCCGCAGCCGGGTTCGCTGATCGTGCAGGGGCGTCGACTCGACGTGCCGCGGCAGGCCGGACCGGTCGCCTGGTTCGACTTCGAGGAGCTCTGCGCCCGGCCGCTCGGCGCCGCCGACTACATGGCGATCGCGACCCACTATTCGGTGGTTCTGATCGACCGCGTGCCGCGCTTGAGTTCAGCCGAACGAGACCAGGCGCGGCGCTTCATGACATTGATCGATGAGCTCTACGAACATCGCGTGACAGCCGTGATTGGCGCGGCTGATAGACCCGAACGGCTCTATCCGGAAGGCGATGGCGCGATCGAGTTTCAGCGCACGGTTTCGCGCCTCAATGAGATGCAGTCGACCGACTATTTGAGCCGACCGCATTTGACGTGATGAACGCTGTTGACGGTAGGTCGATGGCGGGAATGGAACAGACTCTGTTAATATGTCTTGTGCTTGTGGTGAAATGAGAGTATCAACTCTAGATCTAGGGTCATCTAACATGGGGCGAAATGCCTTGCCGTTTTGGGGATACGGCAATGCGTAAGCTGATCGGAATCAAACCCTAATGGCACGTAAGAAAATCGCGCTCATCGGCGCCGGGCAAATCGGCGGCACCTTGGCGCTCCTCGCAGGCTTGAAGGAGCTGGGCGACATCGTCTTGTTCGATGTTGTCGACGGCGTTCCCCAGGGCAAGGCGCTCGACATCGCGGAAGCTTCGCCGGTCGAAGGCTTCGACGCGGTCTATTCGGGCGGCAGCAATTACGCCGGCATCAAGAATGCCGACGTCGTGATCGTAACCGCCGGCATCCCGCGCAAACCGGGCATGAGCCGCGACGATCTCATCTCGACGAATGCGAAGGTGATGGACACCGTCGGCGCGGCGATCAAGAAGCATTGCCCGAAGGCCTTCGTCATCTGCATCACCAATCCGCTCGATGTGATGGTCTATGTGCTGCAGCAGGCCTCGGGTCTGCCGGCCAATCGCGTCGTCGGCATGGCGGGCGTGCTGGACTCCGCGCGCTTCCGCTACTTCCTCGCCGAGGAATTCAAGGTCTCCGTCGAAGACGTCACCGCCTTCGTGATGGGCGGCCATGGCGACACGATGGTGCCGCTCACCCGTTATTCCACGGTCGCCGGCATTCCGGTCCCCGATCTCGTCAAGATGGGCTGGACCACCAAGGAAAAGCTGGATGCGATCGTGCAGCGGACCCGCGACGGCGGGGCCGAGATCGTCAACCTCCTGAAGACGGGTTCCGCCTTCTATGCGCCGGCGGCGTCGGCGATCCAGATGGCCGAATCCTATCTCAAGGACAAGAGACGCGTGCTTCCCTGTGCCGCCATGCTGAATGGCGAATACGGGGTGAAAGGACTCTATGTCGGCGTGCCGGTCGTGATCGGTGCCGGCGGCGTAGAGCGAGTGGTCGAAATCGACCTGAACAAGGCTGAGAAGGCCATGTTCGACAAGTCGGTTGCGGCCGTTAGGGGCCTCATCGATGTGGTGAGGAAGCTTCAAAGAGGAGAGAAGTAAATGGCACAGTTGATGGAACTGGCGGCGAAGAAGGCTGCCAAGAAGTCGGGCAAGAAGGTGGCGAAGAAGGCTGCCAAGAAGTCCGCGAAGAAGAAGAAGAAGTAGTTTTCTGGCGACGCCCCCCGCGAACGTAGGTTCGCTTACGTAAAGGGGGCGGGCGTCGCACCTGCTTCGCGACGGCGACAGCCCTGCTATCGAGAGGGCGGGTTCAAGTTCAATTGGCTTGAACCCGTCGGTCAAGGTGGTAGAGTGCGGCTTGCTGCACCACAGCATTCCGCCGGTTGTCGCCGTCGTTTGCTTTTTGAGGGGTCGCTTTTCAGCGCGCAAAAAGCCCGGCGCCAGCAAGCCCGACGGTTGACGTCTCAAGTTCGCATCTCGGGAACCCGCACCGCATGAACATTCACGAGTATCAGGCCAAGGCCCTGATCAGTAAGTACGGCGTCGCGACGCCTCCGGGCCATGTCGCTTACACGCCGGAAGAGGCGGTACAGGCCGCCGAGAAACTCGGCGGCAAGGTCTGGGTGGTGAAGGCCCAGATCCACGCCGGCGGACGCGGCAAGGCGGGCGGCGTCAAGGTCGTGAAATCCATCGATGACGTGAAGGCCGCCGCCCACAAGATGCTCGGCATGACGCTGGTCACGCACCAGACCGGCCCGGCCGGCAAGGTGGTGAAGCGGATCTATGTCGAGGGCGGCTGCGACATCAAGCGCGAGCTCTATCTCGGCATGCTGGTCGATCGCGCGACCTCGCGCATCACCATCATGGCCTCCTCCGAAGGTGGCATGGAGATCGAAGAGGTCGCCGCCAAGACGCCGGAGAAGATCCTGAAGGTCGCGGTCGATCCCGCCACCGGCATCCAGGCGTTCCACACCCGCAAGATCGCGTTCTTCCTCGGCCTCGAAGGCAACCAGATCGCCTCGGCCGCGAAGTTCATCACCGCGATGTATGGCGCCTTCAACGCGCTGGACTGCTCGATCGTCGAGATCAACCCGCTGGTGGTGACCGGGGCCGGCGACGTGCTTGCGCTCGACGCAAAAGTGAATTTCGACGACAACGCGCTCTTCCGCCACAAGGACATCGAAGAGCTGCGCGATCCCGACGAAGAGGATCCAGCCGAGCTCGAGGCCGCCAAGCACAGCCTCAACTACATCAAGCTCGACGGCTCGATCGGCTGCATGGTGAACGGCGCCGGCCTGGCGATGGCCACGATGGACATCATCAAGCTCTATGGCGGATCGCCGGCCAACTTCCTGGACGTCGGCGGCGGCGCCACCAAGGAGCGCGTCACCGCGGCGTTCAAGATCATCCTCTCGGATTCCAACGTCGAAGGAATTCTGGTGAACATCTTTGGCGGCATCATGCGCTGCGATGTGATCGCCGAAGGCGTCGTCGCGGCGGCGCGCGAAGTCTCGCTGCATGTGCCGCTGGTGGTCCGGCTCGAGGGAACGAACGTCGAGCTCGGCAAGAAGATCCTGGCGCAATCGGGCCTGAAGATTCTCTCCGCCGACAATCTGGCCGACGCCGCCGAAAAGGTGGTCAAGGCCGTGAAGGAGGCGCAGTAACATGTCGGTGTTGGTCGACAAGAGCACCAAGGTCATCTGCCAGGGCTTCACCGGCGCTCAAGGGACATTCCATTCCGAGCAGGCGATCGCTTACGGCACCAAGATGGTCGGTGGTGTGACGCCCGGCAAAGGCGGCACCAAGCATCTCGATCTGCCGGTCTTCGACACGGTCGGCGAAGCGGTCGCGAAGACCGGCGCCAATGCCAGCGTCATCTACGTGCCGCCGCCGTTCGCGGCCGACGCGATCCTCGAGGCGATCGACGCGAAGATCCCGCTGGTCGTCTGCATCACCGAGGGCATCCCGGTGCTCGACATGCTGCGCGTGAAGCGCGCGCTCGGGAATTCCGGCACAAGGCTGATCGGTCCGAACTGCCCCGGCATCATCACGCCGGAAGAGTGCAAGATCGGCATCATGCCCGGCCATATCCACAAGAAGGGCAAGATCGGCATCGTTTCCCGCTCGGGCACGCTGACCTATGAGGCGGTCGCCCAGACCACCGCGGCGGGGCTCGGCCAGAGCACCTGCATCGGCATCGGCGGCGATCCCGTGAACGGCACCAACTTCGTCGATTGCCTCGACCTGTTCCTCGGCGATTCCGAGACCCAGGGCATCGTCATGATCGGCGAGATCGGCGGCAGCGCCGAGGAAGAGGCCGCCCAGTTCCTGAAAGCCTCCAAGGTGAAGAAGCCGGTCGTCGGCTTCATCGCCGGCGTGACCGCGCCCCCGGGCAGGCGCATGGGCCATGCCGGTGCGATCATCTCCGGCGGCAAGGGCGGGGCCGGCGACAAGATCGAGGCCATGAAGTCGGCGGGCATCAGCGTCGCGGAATCCCCCGCCTCGCTGGGCAGCGCCATGGTCAAGGCTCTCGGGAAGTAGCCCGGCGCACCGTTTCGTCGGACAAAAGGGTTCAAAATCGCGCGCGGCTGTCGAAAAACAGTCGCGATTTACCTATATTTAATCTTACCGCCGTCTTGTGACGTGCAGGGGTAGCATACCTGCTTGACCATGGGATTGATTGTCGGCCGGACCCCACTGGTTTAACCCGGGGCCGCGCCTAACCTGTCCGTCACCAGAACGCCCGATCCACGGAACTCACTGCCAAAGCACGAGTGTCCCTCATGAGCACCAGCCCCGCCGCCTCATTCCTCTCCGGCCCCAACGCCCCTTTCATCGAAGAGCTCTACGCCAAGTACCTGGAGAACCCCTCCGCGGTCGATCCCAGCTGGCGCAAGTTCTTCACCGAGCTCGAGGATGACAGTTCGGTCGTCCTCCAGGACATCCGCGGCGCCTCCTGGGCGCCTCGCGAGCGCGACGTCGAGATCGGCAACGGCCAGGAAGAGACCTACGCCTCGACCGAGACCAGCACGCGCCCGGCGCCCGCGGTCAAGGACCTGACCCGCGCCGCCCGTGACTCGCTCCGCGCCATGATGCTGATCCGCGCCTATCGGGTGCGCGGCCATCTGGAAGCCAATCTCGACCCGCTGGAATTGAAGCCCCGGCACAAGCATTCGGAATTGGACCCGCGCAGCTACGGCTTCAGCGACGCCGACATGGACCGCGAGATCTATATCGACAACGTCTTCGGCTATCAGCAGGCGACGCTACGCCAGATCGTCCACGCCGTGCGCGAGACCTATTGCGGCTCGATCGGCGTCGAGTACATGCATATCGAGAATCCCGACCAGAAGAAGTGGCTGCAGGCCCGCATCGAGGGCTCGCGCAACCAGCGGGAATTCACCCCGCGCGGCAAGCAGGCGATCCTCGAGCGCCTGACCGCGGCCGAGATGTTCGAGAAATTCCTCGACAAGAAATACACCGGCACCAAACGCTTCGGCCTCGACGGCGGCGAAAGCATGATCCCGGCCCTGGAGCAGATCATCAAGCGCGGCAGCCAGCTCGGGGTCAAAGAGGTGGTCATCGGCATGACCCATCGCGGACGCCTGAACGTGCTCGCGAACTTCATGAACAAGCGCTTCGCCGCGATCTTCTCCGAGTTCCAGGGCAATGCCGCCAACCCGGAAGACGTCCAGGGCTCGGCGGACGTGAAGTACCACCTCGGCACCTCGGCCGATCGCGAGTTCGACGGCCGCGTGGTCCATCTCTCGCTGACCGCCAATCCCTCGCATCTCGAATGCGTGAACACGGTCGTCCTCGGCAAGGTCCGCGCCAAGCAGGACCAGCGCAAGGACAAGAACCGCGACCAGGTCATGGGCCTGCTGCTGCACGGCGATGCCTCCTTTGCCGGACAGGGCCTGGTCCCGGAAGCGCTCGATCTCTCCGAATTGGACGGCTACAAGACCGGCGGCACGATCCACTTCATCGTCAACAACCAGATCGGCTTCACCACCAACCCGGTGGCGTCGCGCTCCGGCCCCTATTGCTCGGACATCGCCAAGGGCGTGCAGGCGCCGATCTTCCACGTGAACGGCGACGATCCGGAAGCGGTGCTGTTCTGCGCCGGCCTCGCGGTCGAGTTCTGCCAGGAATTCAAGCGCGACGTGGTCCTCGACTTGTTCTGCTATCGCCGCTTCGGCCACAACGAGAGCGACGAGCCGGCCTTCACCCAGCCGCTGATGTACCAGAAGATCGCCACGCATCCGACCACGCGCCAGATCTATGCCCAGCGCCTGCTGGAAGAAGGCTCGATCTCGCAAGAAGAGGCCGACAAGATCATCCACGACTTCCAGGCGCGATTGGATTCCGAACTCGAAGTCTCGCAGAGCTACAAGCCGAACAAGGCCGACTGGTTGGAAGGCGCCTGGAGCGGCATGGAGATCGCGTCGGGCGACGACCGCCGCGGCGCCACCTCGGCTGAGGCCGACAAGCTCGAACTGGTCGGCAAGGCGCTGACCACGGTTCCCGCCACCTTCAACGCCAACCGCAAGATCGCCCGCCAGCTCGCCCAGAAGGAAGAGGCGCTGAAGAAGGGCGAGGGCATCGACTGGGCGACGGCCGAAGCGCTCGCCTTCGGCACCCTGCTCGACGAGGGCTACACCGTCCGCATGTCCGGCCAGGACTGCAAGCGCGGCACCTTCAGCCAGCGCCATGCCGTGCTGGTCGACCAGGAGACCGAGGACGAGTACATCCCGCTCAACAACATCCGCGACGGCCAGGCCAAGCTCGAGATCATCAACTCGCCGCTTTCCGAAGCCGGCGTGCTCGGCTTCGAATACGGCTTCAGCCTCGCCGACCCGAAGGCGCTGGTGCTCTGGGAAGCGCAGTTCGGCGACTTCGCCAACGGCGCCCAGGTCATCATCGACCAGTTCATCTCGTCCGGCGAAAGCAAGTGGCTGCGCATGAGCGGCCTGGTCATGCTGCTGCCGCACGGCTATGAGGGCCAGGGTCCGGAGCATTCCTCGGCGCGGCTCGAGCGCTATCTGCAGCTCTGCGCCGAAGACAACATGCAGGTCGTGAACGCGACCACGCCGGCCAACTATTTCCATGTCCTGCGGCGCCAGCTGCACCGCTCGTTCCGCAAGCCGCTCGTCATGATGACGCCGAAATCGCTGCTGCGGCACAAGAACGCCGTCAGCAAGCTCGCGGAGATGGGTCCGAACACCAGCTTCCACCGCGTGCTCTGGGACGACCGCGCGGGCCTCGACGAGAAGCGCATCCGCCGCGTCGTGCTCTGCTCCGGCAAGGTCTATTACGACCTGCTGGCCGAGGCCGAGACCCGCGAGCAGGACCAGGTCTACATCATGCGCGTCGAGCAGCTCTATCCGTTCCCGCACAAGGCGCTGGCGGCGGAGCTCGCCCGCTTCCCCGGCGCCGAGGTGGTCTGGTGCCAGGAAGAGCCGAAGAACATGGGCGCCTGGACCTTCGTGGCGCCCGAGATTGAGGACGTGATGGAAAGCCTCGGCGCGAAGCAGTCCCGCCTGCGCTATGCCGGCCGCCCCGCCGCCGCCTCACCCGCGACCGGCCTCTTCAAGCGGCACGTCAAGGAACAGAACAAGCTTGTGAACGAAGCCCTGACTTTGAGTTAGGGCGTAATGATTTTGAAGGAGCTGGTGTTTCGTACCCCCACCCTAACCCTCCCCCGATTCGGGGGAGGGGATTGCACCGAGACTGCCTTCTCCCTCTCCCGAATCGGGGGAGGGCCGGGGTGGGGGTACGGCACACCGCTTGCCTGCCAAAAAAGGACAATGCGATGAGTATTCAGATCGTGGTGCCTGCCCTGGGCGAATCCGTCACGGAAGCGACGGTCTCGAAGTGGATGAAGAAAGTCGGCGATGCCGTGAAGGCCGATGAGGCGCTTCTCGAGCTCGAGACCGACAAGGTCACCCAGGAAGTCTACGCGCCTACCGCCGGCACGCTCGGCACCATCAACGCCGAAGCCGGCGCAGTCGTGCCGATCGGCGCCGTGCTCGGCGTGATCAGCGAAGGCGGTGCCGCTGCCGCAGCGCCCGCGCCGCAAGCCGCCGCCGCGCCCGCCCCGGCCGCAGCGCCTGCACCCACGCCCACACCGGCTCCTGCCGCCGCTGCTGCTGCGCCCGCGGCCAACGACGATCGCAACGGCCCGGCCGTGCGCAAGATGACCGCCGATGCCGGCATCAACCCGGCCGAAGTTCCCGGCACCGGCAAGGACGGCCGTGTCACCAAAGGCGACGTGATCGACTTCAAGGCGAAGCCCGCCGCCGCAGCCGCGGCACCGGCGCCGGTCGCGCGCCCCGCGGCGCCGGCGGCCCCCGCCGAGCCGCATGTGCCGCGCCCGCTCACCGCCAACGAAGAGCGCGTGCCGATGTCGCGGCTCCGCCGCCGCATCGCCGAGCGCCTGAAGCAGGCGCAGAATACCGCCGCCATGCTCACCACCTTCAACGAGGTGGACATGGGTGCGGTGATGGCGCTGCGCGAGAAATACAAGGACGGCTTCGAGAAGCGCCACAAGACCAAGCTCGGCTTCATGGGCTTCTTCGTGCGTGCCTGCATCCAGGCGCTCAAGGAAATCCCGGCGGTCAACGGCGAGATCGACGGCAACGACATCATCTTCAAGAACCACTATGACATCGGCGTCGCGGTCGGCACCGAGCAGGGCCTCGTGGTCCCCGTCGTGCGCGACGCGGACAAGATGTCCCTCGCCGAGGTCGAAGGCAAGATCGCCGAATTGGGGCGCCGTGCCCGCGAAGGCAAGCTCTCGATCGACGAGCTGACCGGCGGCACCTTCACCATCACCAATGGCGGCGTGTTCGGCTCGCTGATGTCGACGCCGATCCTGAACCCGCCGCAATCGGGCATCCTCGGCATGCACAAGATCCAGCAGCGGCCGATGGCGGTCGACGGCAAGGTCGAGATCCGCCCGATGATGTATCTGGCGCTGTCTTACGATCACCGCATCATCGACGGCCGCGAAGCGGTCACCTTCCTCGTGCGAGTCAAGGAATGTCTGGAAGATCCGCAACGTCTGCTGCTCGAACTCTGAAATCCCGAAGCTTAAAATCTGGGACTGCCAAGCTCGCGGCTGGCCAAATGGCCGGCCGCAAGCTGCCTTATTACAACCAGAGCACCGATTTCACCTGTGGGCCTTCGTCGCTGATGATGGCGATGACGGCGCTCGACAAGTCGCAGGCGATCGACCGCGCGCACGAGCTCCAATTGTGGCGCGAGGCCAACACCGTCTTCATGGGCAAGGGCCATCCCGGCTCCAGCCCCTACGGTCTCGCGCTGGCCGGCTGGCGCCGCGGCTTCCAGATCGCGCTCTGGCTCAGCAAGCGCGGCCCCTATCTGCTGAAATACCAGAAGAAAGCGGAGCTCCGGAAGGTCTCGGATCTGGTGCAGCGCGAGGACGAGAAACTCGTCAAAGCCGCGCGCATCCCGATGGTGCTGAAAAAATGGACGATCGCCGACTTGAAGTCCGCGCTCGAAGCCGGCGCGGTGCCGCTGGTCCTGGTCTCGACCAACGTGTTCCACGGCGACAACGGCCCGCATTGGGTGGCGATCGCCGGCATCGATGACGCACACGTCTACGTCAACGACCCCTGGATCACCAAAAAGAAGCGCCAGACCCCGAAATCCCAGACCGCACGCCCGGCGAGTCACGCCGATTTCCTGAAAATGGCGATCTACGACGGCGAACGCGCCGTCGTGCTCGTGTCCAATTAAGTTATGAACCCGGTGTCTCGTACCCCCACCCCGGCCCTCCCCCGATTCGGGGGAGGGTGAAGAGAGTCCCCGCCCCCGAATCGGGGGCGGGTTAGGGTGGGGGTACGAATCACCCTCTGCAGAGCGGAACAAAAAATGGCCGAACAATCCTTCGACGTGGTGATCATCGGTGGCGGGCCGGGCGGCTATGTCTGCGCCATCAAATGCGCGCAGCTCGGCTTGAAGACCGCCTGCATCGAGAATCGCGGTGCCCTCGGCGGCACCTGTCTCAATGTCGGCTGCATCCCGTCGAAGGCGTTGCTCTCCTCGTCCGAGGAATTCGACAAGGTCTCGCACCATCTCGCCGCCCATGGCATCACCGCGGAGAAGATCGGCCTTGATCTCGGCAAGATGCTCGGCCGCAAGGACAAGGTCGTCACCGACCTCACCAAGGGCGTCGAGTTCCTCTTCAAGAAATACAAGGTGACCTACTTGAAGGGCACGGGCCGCCTGCTCGGCGGCGGGCGCGTCGAGGTCCTCTCGGCACCGGGCCAGGCCGAGCAGGTCTCGGCCAAGCATATCGTCATCGCGACCGGCTCCGAGCCGACGCCGCTCCCCGGCCTCACCATCGACGAGAAGAAGGTCGTGTCCTCGACCGGTGCGCTCAGCCTCGAGAAAGTGCCGAACCACCTGGTGGTGATCGGCGGCGGCGTGATCGGTCTGGAGCTGGGCTCGGTCTGGCGCCGCCTCGGCGCCAAGGTGACGGTGGTCGAGTTCCTTGACCGCATCGTGCCGACCATGGATCTCGAGATCGGCCAGCAGTTCCAGAAGATCCTCACCAAGCAAGGCCTCGCCTTCAAGCTCTCGACCAAGGTGACCGGTGCGAAGCCGAACGGCGAAGCACTCGACGTGACCATCGAGCCCGCGCCCAATGGCGGGAAGGGGGGCGGCGCCGCCGAGACTCTGCAAGCCGATGTGGTGCTGGTCGCGATCGGCCGCCGGCCCTATGTCTCCGGCGTCGGGTTGGAGATGGCCGGAGTCACCCGTGACGAGAAGGGCCGCGTGAAAGTCGACGGCGACTTCAAGACCAACATCCCGGGCATCTACGCGATCGGCGACGTCATCGCCGGCCCGATGCTGGCCCACAAGGCCGAGGAGGAGGGCGTCGCCCTCGCCGAGATGCTGGCCGGCCAGCACGGCCATGTGAACTACGAGACCTGCCCCAACATCGTCTACACCGCACCCGAGCTCGCCTCGGTCGGCAAGACCGAGGAAGAGCTGAAAGCCGCCGGCATCGAATACAAGATCGGCAAGTTCCCCTTCATCGCCAACGGCCGCGCCAAGGCGGCGGGCGAAACCGACGGCTTGGTGAAGCTGCTCGCCGACGCGAAGACCGATCGCCTGCTCGGCGCGCATATCCTCGGCCCCAACGCCGGCACCATGATCCACGAATGCGTAATGGCGATGGAATTCGCCGGCTCCGCGGAAGACGTCGCGAGGGCCTTCCACGGCCACCCCACCCACAGCGAAGCCATCAAGGAAGCCGCGCTCGCGATCGTGAGCTCGACGATTCACATGTGATAGGCGAGACCCGTCGACCCCTCACCCTAGCCCTCTCCCGCAAGGGGCGAGGGGAATCTATTGGCTGTGGCTGCAGACGGTCTAGACCTTTACGCGCGAAGCGCGGATAAAATCCCCCTCTCCCCTTGCGGGAGAGGGCGGGGTGAGGGGTCGAAGACTCTCACCGACTCAGCTAACATCCCAGCCGCATGCGCATCGCCACCTACAACATCAACGGCATCACCGCCCGCCTCGACAACCTGCTCGGCTGGCTCCAGGAGACGCAGCCCGACATCGCCTGCCTGCAGGAGCTGAAATGTCCGGACGACCGTTTCCCCGAAGCCGCGCTGAAGAAGGCCGGCTACAGCGCCATCTGGCACGGGCAGAAATCCTGGAACGGCGTCGCGATCCTCTCCCGCGGCGAGGCGCCGATTGAAATCCGCCGCGGTCTCCCCGGCGATCCCGACGACACGCACAGCCGCTACATCGAAGCCAAGGTCGGCGCTCTCACTGTCGCCTGCCTTTATCTGCCGAACGGCAATCCCGCGCCGGGGCCGAAATTCGACTACAAGCTCATGTGGTTCGCGCGCCTCATCGTGCACGCGAAGGCGCTGCTGAAGAGCAAGCAGCCGGTCATCCTCGCCGGCGACTTCAATGTCATGCCGACCGATCTCGACGTCTACAAACCGGAGAACTGGGAAGGCGACGCGCTGTTTCGCCCCGAAGTGCGCGAAGCCTATCGCCGCCTGCTCGCCCAAGGCTGGACCGATTCCATCCGCAAGAAGCACCCGAAGGAACGCATCTACACCTTCTGGAAATACTGGCGGAATTCCTTCGCCCGCGATGCAGGCCTGCGCATCGACCACCTGCTGCTGACGCCGGACCTCGCCAAGAAACTGAAAGCCGCCGGCGTCGACAAGGCGACCCGCGGCCAGCCCCACAGCAGCGACCACGGCCCCGCGTGGATCGAGCTCGGTGTGACCGCGAAGAAGGCCGCGCCGAAGAAAGCAGCACCGAAAGCGAAGACGAAGAACAAACCCGCCGCATCACCCAAGCGCACCAAGTAAGCGAAGACTCTCTCTCCATCTTCCCGCCCTCTGCGTTGCCGCACTCGAACAAAACATGTACAATAGCCAGAAACGACCGGAGCCGTCCGTGGCCCATGTTGCACTGCATCGCAGACAGGACGCATACGGAATCAGGAATCGCCTTTCCCGCTCAGGAGCCCGCTTTCACCAGCTTTATCAGGGCTTTAACACCCCAGATCCAGCCTAAAACAGCCCAAAGCCGTATGGGTTAGAGCACCTTCGCCAAGTACCCCGCCGTCCGGCTCCCCTTCGCCGCCGCCAGCTTCGCCGGCGGGCCCGACGCCACCAGCTTGCCGCCTTCATCGCCCGAGCCCGGGCCGATATCGATCACCCAATCCGCCGCCGCGACCAGGCTCATGTCATGTTCCACCACGACCACGGTGTTGCCGGCATCGACCAACCGGCGCAGCTGTTCGATCAACCGCAACACGTCCGACGGATGCAAGCCCGTGGTCGGCTCGTCGAGCACATAGAGCGTGTTGCCGTGCTGGATCCGCTGCAGCTCGGTGGCGAGCTTGATGCGCTGCGCCTCGCCGCCGGAAAGTTCGGTCGCCGGCTGCCCCAGCCGCAGATAGCCGAGCCCGACCTCCTGCACGACGGCGAGCGCCCGCGCGAGAGTCGGCTCCTCACCGAAGAACTTCGCCGCCTCATCGACGCGCATGCCCAGCACCTCGGCGATGTTCTTGTCCTTGTATTTAACCTCGAGCGTCTGCGGGTTGTAGCGCGTGCCATGGCAGACCGGGCAGGGCGCATAGACGCTCGGCAGGAACAGCAGTTCCACCATCACCCAGCCTTCGCCGCCGCAATTCTCGCAGCGCCCCTTGGCGACGTTGAACGAGAAGCGTCCGGCATCGTAGCGCCGCGCCTTCGCCGTCTTGGTCGCGGCGAACAATTTGCGCACATGATCGAACAGCCCAGTGTATGTGGCGAGATTGGAGCGCGGCGTGCGCCCGATCGGCTTCTGGTCGACCACGACCAGCCGCTTCAACCGCTCGAGATCGCCGCCGATCCGGCCCTCGGTCGGGATCGCGGTCTCGCGCTCCAGCAGATCGACCTCTTCCTCTTCGGTCTGGGCATGGCCGAGCTTGGCCGCGACCAGTTCCACCATCGCCTGGCTGATCAGGCTCGACTTGCCCGAGCCGGAAATGCCGGTGACCGCCGTCAGCACGCCGATCGGCACATCGACATTCAGCTTCTGGAGATTGTTTCGGGTGATGCCCTGCAGCTTCAGCCATTGCTTCGGCGCGATCGGCTGGTGCTTGTGCTCGCTCTTCCCGGCGAAGAGATAACGCCGCGTCTGCGACGGCTCGACAGCCTTCAAGCCTTCGAGCGGCCCGCTGTACAGAATGCGCCCGCCTTTCTCGCCGGCACCGGGACCGACATCGACGATCCAGTCGGCGGCGCGCATGACATCGACCTCATGCTCGACCACGAACAGCGAATTGCCCGCGGCCTTCAGCTTGCCGAGCGCGCGCAGCAGCGATTCGGTATCGGCCGGATGCAGCCCGGCCGAAGGCTCGTCCAGCACATAGACCACGCCGAAGAGATTGGACTTCACCTGGGTCGCCAGCCGCAGCCGCTGCAGCTCGCCGGGCGACAAAGTCGGCGTGCTGCGCTCCAGAGTGAGGTACCCAAGCCCAAGTTCGAGGATGACACCGATCCGCCCGACCAGATCCTCGGCGATCCGCTGCACCACGGTCGCCTGCTCCGGATGGTCGTGCTGCATCTTCGGTGTCGCCTTGCCCTCGGCATAAGGGGCAAACACCGCGCTGACGCGCTTCAACGGCAGGCGCGACATCTCGGTGATGTCCAGCCCGGCGAACTTGACCGACAGCGCCTCGCGCTTCAGCCGCTTGCCGTGGCAGAGCGTGCATTCGCTGTTGATCATGTATTGCATCGCCCGCTTCTTCATCAGCGGGCTCTCGGTGTTGGCGAAGCTGGAAAGCACATGGCGCCGCGCGCTGGTGAAGGTGCCCATATAGCTCGGCTCCTCCTTCCGCTTCAGCGCGCGCTGGGTCTCCGCCGGCGTGTATCCGGCATAAACCGGCACCACCGGCTGCTCCTCGCTGAACAGCAGGAAGTCGCGATCCTTCCTCGGCACCTGGCGCCAGGGAATATCGACATCGATGCCCATGGTGACCGCGATGTCGCGCTGGTTCTGCCCGCCCCAGGCCATCGGCCAGGCGGCGATGGCGCGCTCGCGGATGGTCTTCGTATCGTCCGGCACCATGGACTTCTCGGTGACGTCGTAGATCCGCCCGAGGCCATGGCATTTCGGGCAGGCACCCTCCGCCGTGTTGGGCGAGAAGCTCTCGGCATAGAGCAGCTTCTGGCCCTTCGGGTAATCGCCGGCGCGCGAATAGAGCATGCGCAACAGGTTGGAAAGCGTCGTCACGCTGCCGACCGAGGATCGGGTGGTCGGCGAACCGCGCTGCTGCTGGAGTGCCACCGCCGGCGGCAGCCCGTCGATCTCATCCACCTCCGGCACCGACATCTGGTGGAAGAGCCGCCGCGCATAAGGCGAGACCGATTCCAGATAGCGCCGCTGCGCCTCGGCATAGAGCGTGCTGAAAGCGAGCGAAGACTTGCCGGAGCCCGAGACGCCGGTGAAGACCACCAGCTTCTCGCGCGGAATCTCGACATCGATGTTCTTCAGATTGTGCTGCCGCGCGCCACGGACGCGCACCATGCCGTGGTCGGCGGGTTTTTCGGATCGGTCGGACATTTCGGTGAAGGGGTTGCTGAGAATGACCGGCATCCTATTCGGTCAAGCTCCCGGTTTCCACAGTCCGATCCAGCGGAACCTAACGCGGATCAACTGGTTTCCCATAGGCCGCCGCGCCGAAAGAGCGCGCGTGACCGATTGGGAGAATCCGCCATGCTGCGCACCGCTTCGCTGATCGTCGCTTCGCTCACGCTCTGTGCCGCCTTCACGTCCAACGCACAAGCCAAGGTCACGGTCTCGATCTCGTGTTCCTCCTTGGGCATCGAGATGGAGCTCTGCCGCGACGGCGCGCAGGCCTGGGCGAAGCAGACCGGCAATGAGGTGAAGCTCGTTTCGACTCCCGCCGATGCGCAGGAACGCCTGGCGCTCTACCAGAGCCTGCTCGCCTCGAAATCGGACAAGGTCGATGTGTTCCAGATCGACGTGGTCTGGCCCGGCATCCTTGCCAGGCAGTTCCTCGACTTGAACCAGTTCATCGAGCCCGGGAAGCAGGACGGATATTTCCAGACCCTGATCGCCAACAACACGGTCGATGGCAAGCTGGTTGCCGTGCCCTGGTTCGTCGATGCCGGCATGCTCTATTACCGCAAGGACCTGCTCGACAAATACGGCCTGAAAGCCCCCGAGACCTGGGCGGACCTCGAGACCGCCGCCAAGAAGGTGATGGAGGGCGAGAAGGGCATCGAGGGCTATGTCTGGCAGGGCCGCGCCTATGAGGGCCTGGTCTGCAACGCGCTGGAATGGATCGTCAGCAATGGCGGCGGCGGGTTGCTGGACAATGCGGGGAAGGCGACCTTCAACAACCCGCAGGCGACGGCCGCGATCGACCGCGCCAAGACCTGGATCGGCACGATCTCACCGCAGGGCGTGCTCGGCTATGACGAGGAGCAGGCGCGCGGCGCCTTCCAGTCCGGCAAGGCGGTCTTCATGCGCAACTGGCCCTATGCCTGGGCGCTGGTGAATGCGCCGGATTCGCCGATCAAGGACAAGGTCGGCGTGGTGCCGCTGCCGAAAGGCGACGGCGACAAGGCGGTGCATACCGGCACGCTCGGCGGCCAATCGCTGGCGGTCTCGAAATATTCGGCGCATCCGAAAGAAGCGGTCGATCTCATCCTCTATCTCGCCGGATCCGAGGAGGAGAAACGCCGCGCGGTCAAGGGTGCGTTCAACCCGTCTCTGAAGAGCGTCTACAACGAGCCCGAGCTCAAGAACGACGCCTTCTTCTCGACCTTCAGCAAGATCCTGGAGAGCATCGCCACCCGTCCGGCAACCGTGGCCGGCAAGGGCTACAACCAGTTCTCCAGCCAGTTCGTGCGTGCGGTCCATGCGACCTTGCAGGGCCAAAGCACCGCGGAAGACAATTTCTCCAGCATCCGCACGTCCTGGAAATAGATGATGCGCACGCTCGCCGGACGGCGGGCGCTCACCGCCTGGAGCTTTCTTACGCCGATGCTGGTCGTGCTGGCGCTGGTGGCCGGCTGGCCGCTCATCCGGACGATCATCCTCGGCTTCACCGATGCGGGCCTCGGCGACTTCGCGGAATCGCAATTCATCGGCCTTGCCAACTACCGCGGCCTCGCTTCCGATCCGGTCTGGTGGCGCGCCGTCGCCAACACAATCGGCTTCGCGGTCATCTCGGTCACGATCGAGACCATCCTCGGCCTCATCATCGCGCTGACCCTCAACACCCATCTCAAAGGCCGCGGCCTGGTGCGCGCCGCGGTGTTGATCCCCTGGGCCATTCCCACCGTGGTCTCGGCCCGGATGTGGGGCTGGATGCTGAACGATCTCTACGGCGTGGTGAATGCCGTGCTGCTGGGCTTGGGCGTGATCGACAAGCCCTGGGCCTGGCTCGCCGATCCCGTGCTCTCGATCGCCTCGGTGATCGCTGTCGATGTCTGGAAGGGCACGCCCTTCATGGCGCTCCTCACCCTTGCCGCGTTGCAGGTGCTGCCGCGCGAGATCTATGAGGCGGCGCGGGTCGATGGTGTCTCACCCGTCAAGGTGTTCTTCCAGGTGACGCTGCCGCTGATCCGCCCGGCTTTGCTGGTCGCGATCGTGTTCCGCAGCCTGGACGCGCTCCGGGTCTTCGACGTGATCTATGTGCTGACCGGCGACAATCCCTCGACCGCCTCGATGTCGGTTTATGCGAGGCAGCAGCTGATCGACTTCCAGCAGGGCGGCATGGGCTCGGCGGCGGCGACCTTCCTGTTCGTGATCGTCGCCGTCTTCGCCACCATCGTGGTCACCGCCGGGCGTCTCAAGGTCGGCGGGGTGGCGCGATGAAGATGGTCGGCCGCATCGGCTTCTATCTGCTGGTGGCGTTGATCGTGTTCTATGCGGTCTTCCCGTTCTATTGGGCCGTGGTCTCGTCCTTGAAGACCGGCAGCGCACTCTTCACCGCCGACCTCATCCCGGCCAGCCCGACGCTCGAGAATTACATCGCGCTCTTCCGCGAGCAGCCCTTCGCCCACAACATCCTCAACTCCGCCATCGTCGCCATCGTGACCACGGTGATCTCGCTCGGCCTCGCGGCCACCGCTTCCTACGCGCTGGGCCGCATGGCGTTCCGCGGCCGCACCGCGGTCTCCTTCCTGATCCTCAGCGTCTCGATGTTCCCGCAGATCGCGGTGCTGACCGGCATGTTCGAGCTCATTCAGGTGACCGGCCTCTACGACAGCCTCTCCGGCCTCATTCTCGCCGACCTGATCCTGACCCTGCCATTCTCGACCTGGGTGCTGACCGCCTTCATGGGCGAGCTGCCGCGCGAGCTGGAGGAGGCCGCGATCATCGACGGTGCACCGCCTTTGCGGATCCTCACCGACGTGTTCCTGCCGGTGATGGCGCCCGCGCTGGTCGCGACCGGCTTGCTGGCCTTCATCCTGGCCTGGAACGAGTTCCTCTTCGCGCTCACCTTCACGCTCTCGGAAGAGCAGCGCACGGTGCCGGTGGCGATCGCCCTCATCTCCGGCGCCGGCGGCTACGAGATCCCCTGGGGCCGCATCATGGCCGCCTCGGTCATCGTCACCGCGCCGCTGATCCTGCTGGTCCTGGCGCTGCAGCGCCGGATCGTGTCGGGGCTGACCGCGGGGGCGGTGAAGGGGTGAGTGTTACTGGCTAAACGGTGTTTCGTACCCCCACCCTAACCCGCCCCCGATTCGGGGGCGGGGACGTTCTTCTCCCTCCCCCGAATCGGGGGAGGGTCGGGTGGGGGTGCGAGTCACCCTACGCGAGGCAATCTTGTCCGCGCCTCCAGATCGTCCAGCACCACGTTGTTCCGCATATACGCCGTGCCGGCATCGCGGATCGGCTGGTAATCCCAGCTCCGGTGCCGGCCCTTGGCGAGCGCTTCATAGACGATGCGGCGGCGGCGCTGGCTGTCGATCACCTGGTCCTTGAGCTTGCCGAGATCCCAGCGTTGCTTCACTTCCTTGCGGAAGGTTTCGACCATCGCTTGATGCTTCGGGTCGGCGGCGAGGTTCTGCTTCTCCAGCGGATCGGCTTTGAGATCATAGAGCTGGTCGGGATCACTGGGCGTATGAACGAACTTCCAATTGGCGCGGCGGATCATCACCAGCGGCGCGATGGCGCCCTCGCCGCAATATTCGCCGATCGCCTCGTCATGGCCTTGGCCGCCGGAGAGGGCGCCCAGCAGGCTCCGGCCGTCGATCTCGGCCGCCGGCTGGAACGCGCCGCCGTCACGCGCGATCTCCGCGAAGGTCGGCAGCAGGTCGAGATGCGAGGCGTTGGTCGTGATGCGGCCCGCCTTGAACTTGCCCGGCGCGGAGACGATCAGCGGGATCCGGCAGGCGTTCTCGAACCAGGTCATCTTGTACCAGAGCCCGCGCTCGCCCAGCATGTCGCCGTGGTCGGCGGTCAGCATCACCACCGTGTTGTCTGCAAGGCCGGATTCTTGCAGTGCCTTCATGACGATCCCGACCTGGCGATCGACATAGGAGATCGAGGCGAAATAGGCCCGCCGCGCGCGGCGGATATCGACGTCGGTGATGGTATAATTGTCCATGTCGGAGACATGGCGCAGCCGCGCGCTGTGCGGGTCGAGCGGCACGTCGCTCTGCTTGACGCTCGGCATCGGGATGTCTTCGTCGCGATAGAGATCGAACAGCTCCGGCAGGTTGGCATAAGGATCGTGCGGATGGGTCCAGGAGACGGTGAGGAAGAACGGCCGGTCCTCGGCGCTGCGCGCGAGGTCGTAGATATGCCGGCGCGCGGCATAGGTGACCTCGTCGTCGAAATCGAGCTGGTTCGAGCGCACGCAGGTCCCGCTCTCGGTGACCGAGCCCATATTGTGGTACCAGCTGGGCCTGACGCCCGGCTGCTCCCAATCCGGGGTCCAGCCGAAATCCGCCGGATAGATGTCGGTGGTGAGCCGCTCCTCGAACCCGTGCAGCTGGTCCGGCCCGCAGAAATGCATCTTGCCGGCGAGTGCCGTCCGGTAGCCGGCGGCCCGCATGTAATGGGCGAAGGTCGGGACTTCCGAGGCGAACTCGGCGGCATTGTCATAGGCGCCGATCCGCGAGACCGAAGCGCCCGCCATCATGGTGAAGCGGGACGGGGCGCAAAGCGGGCTCGCGCAATAGAAGCTGTCGAACGTGACACCCTTCTCGGACAAGGCGTCGATGTTGGGCGACTTCACCACCCGGTTGCCGTAGGCCGGCAGAAAGGCGGCCGCGAGCTGGTCGGCCTGGAGCAAAAGGACATTGAGCCGCTTAGCCATTGATCGGATGGTCCCGTCATGAGTTATGCTCATGAGTGTATCGGCAGGAACTCAGGCGATCCAGGCATGGCCGGCTCATGAGGGATATGATCAAGGATTATGTCAGGGGCGATTTGCCGTCGCTGTCGTCCCTGCTGGCGGTGGTCGCAGCCGGCGAGCGCGGCGGCTTCACCGCGGCGGCGCAGGCGCTCGGCGTCACTCAATCCGCCGTCAGCCGCGAGATCCGGCAGATCGAGCAGCGCTTGGGCTGTGCGCTGTTCCGCCGTTCTCCGCGCGGCGTGGAACTGACGCCGGAAGGGAAGCAGTTCCTGGAAGCGGCGCAGCAAGGTTTGCAGATCATCGGCGAGGCGGTCGCGCGGGTGCGTTCGCAGGACGCGCCGCGCCAGCTCACCATCGGCGCCGACTTCGCCTTCTCGGCGCATTGGCTGGTGCCGCGCCTGCCACTCTTCACGGCACAGGAGCCGCAGGTCGATGTCCGCGTCATCACCGCCCAGCATGTCGAGCGGGCCATTGCCGACTGCGACGTCGCCATCATCTTCGGCGCCGGGTCCTGGCCCGGTATCGAGGTGAAGCGCTTGAACCAGGAGGCGGTGTTTCCGGTCTGCGCGCCGAACTACCCGACCGGCCCTGCCGACGGCAAGCCGGATTGGCTGGCCGAAGCCAACTTGCTCCGCCTGATCGACACCGCGGATGGCAGCGACTGGTTCGACTGGGCCGGCTATTTCAGCGCGGCCGGCGTAACACCGCCGGAGCGGATCCGCGGCCAGGGCTACAGCAACTATCCGCTGGTGTTGCAGGCCGCACTCGCCGGCCAGGGCATCGCGCTCTCCTGGTCGCCCTCGATCGACGCGCTGCTGGAAGCCGGGCAATTGAAGCGCGCGCACAATTTTACCGCCCGCTCGACCCGCGGCTATTTCCTGGCCCGGCCGCAGAATGCCGGACCCAATCCGATGGTCGATTCTTTCGAACGCTGGGTGCTTGCGGAGTTCGGCACTAAACCTTGAGCACCATCCAGTCGAGGTCGGCGGTCTCTTTGCCGCCGAGCTTGTCGTAGAACTGCCGCGCCAGCGCGTTCGGCTTGTAGACCGACCAGAGCAGGAAATCGCCGCCGCGCTCTTTCGCAACATCGGCGGCGGCGCCCATCAGCTTGCGTCCGACGCCCAATCGGCGGGTCCAGGGACGCACCCAGAGATCGATCACGAAGATACCGCGCTGCGCCGTGTCGCTGTCGTAAGTCGGCGTGTAGAGCAGATAGCCGAGCGGCTTCTCGGCTTCTTCGGCGATGAAGCCATGAAAGGCGGGATCGGGTCCAAAGCCATCCTCGACGAAGCGCGCTTCCGTGAACTTCTCCTCCCAATGATCGCCGAGCGAGATCAGGTAGGCACCGAACTCCTTCTGCATTCCGACAATGGACTCGGCGTCCTCGCGCCGGATCGGGCGGACTGTAACGGTCATGGCTCTCTCGCTAGCGTGCTCTGGGATGCGCGGCGTTATAGACGGCGAGAAGATGCGCCGCGTCAACCTCGGTGTAGCGCTGCGTGGTGGAGAGCGAGGAATGGCCGAGCAGCTCCTGGATCGCGCGGAGATCGGCGCCGCCGGCGAGGAGATGCGTCGCGAAGGAGTGGCGCAAGGCATGCGGCGTCGCGGTTTCCGGCAGGCCGAGCTGCATCCGGAGCTTCTGCATCGCCAACTGCACCAGGCGTGGCGAGAGGCGCTTGCCCTTGGCGCCGAGAAAGAGCGGACCCTCAGGCTCACAGGGGATCGGCAGCGCCTTCAAGTAATCCTGGATCGCCTCGGCGACCACGGGCAGCACCGGCACGACCCGGGTCTTGTTGCCCTTGCCGCGGATGCGCAAGCTGCCGCCCGGCTTGGGCGCATCGCGCCGCGCGAGGCCGAGCGCTTCCGAGATACGCAGCCCGCAGCCGTAGAGCAAGGTCAGCACCGCGAGGTCGCGGCGGCCGATCCAGTCGGTGTCGTGGAGATCGGCCACGGCTTCCAGCGCGTCATCGGCCTCGACGGCGTTCAGCGGCTTCGGCACCGAGCGCGGCAGTTTGGGATTGCGGATCGCGGGGAGCGCCGCGTTCTGGCCGAGCCCGCGCTTGGCGATGAAGCGGGCGAAGTTCTTGACCGCACTCAACGCCCGCGCGGTGGAGGCGGGCTCCAGGCGCCGCTTGTTGCGGTCGGCCATCCAGGCGCGGAAGTCGTTGCGGTCGGCGGCGCTGAAAGCGGCGAGGGCCGGCGTCTCGCCGCGATACTGCTCCAGGAAACGGAGCAGGTCTTTCAGATCGCGGGCATAGCCGTCGACAGTATGGCTCGAACCGCGCCGTTCATGCGCCAGCCAGCTCAGCCATTGCTCGATTGCGGAGGCAAGGTCCGGGCGCGCGGCGAAACGAAGATCGCGCGCATTCCCTTCTTCTATGGTTTCGGCAGGTCCAGCCATGTGCGGATGCCGAACTCGATCACCCGTCCGAGGAAGCTCATCAGTTCCGTGCCCTGGCCGGCGTGGAAATAGCCGGGATGCCGCGCACCGAAAGCGATGAGGCCTGCGGGTGCGTGCGAGCTGATATTGAGCCGCAGCATGGCGTCCGAGCGGACCAGCTCGGCGCCGACGCCGAAGATCTCCGGATCGCCGATTGCCTCGTCGCGCAGCACGACATGCTTGTCCTTGCCGCCGAGCGCGCGATCGACCGCGCCGCGGCCGAGAAACTGGATGCCCTCATGCTTCGGGCGTTTGGCCGTATGGTCGGAAAGCTCGACGCAGAGGCTGACCACATCGACTTCCAGCAGCAGGCCGAGATCGCCGGTGATGATGTCGATGAACTGCTCGAAGCTCTCGGCTTCGAGGAGCTCGACCACCGCCTTGTGGATCCGCTCCTGGGTCGAAAGATTGTCGCGCGTGTTGGCGAGAATCTCGTCCTGGTCGTTCCGGAGCTTGTTGATCTCGCCGCGCAGGCGCTCGACCATGAACTGCTGCAGGTCGACGACACCTTTGCCGGATTCCGTATGTCGGCCCGGCGAAAGCTGCAGGTCCAAGAGCTCCGGATGTCGCGCCAGGAAATCGGGATGCCGGCGCAGATAAGCGACCACCTGCGCGGCAGTCGCGCTGGTGGTCCCGGTCTTGCTGCGCTCCGGTGCCTGGTCCGCCATCGTGGTCCCCGATCGCTTCGCCACTATACTATCACCACCCTAGAGGATCGACTGGCCGGTCTTGGCCCAGTCCGCGAGGAAAGCGGCGAGGCCCTTGTCGGTCAGCGGGTGATTGAACAGCTGGCGGAGCACGGCGGGCGGCAAGGTCGCGACATGCGCGCCCATCTTCGCACTCTCGATGATGTGGATCGGGTGGCGCACCGAGGCGACCAGCACCTCGGTCTCCAGGTTGTCATAGGCGTTGTAGATCTGGACGATGTCCGAGATCAGCGCGAGGCCGTCCTGGCCGATGTCGTCCAGGCGGCCGACGAAGGGCGAGATGAAGGTGGCGCCGGCCTTGGCGGCGAGCAGCGCCTGCGCCGCCGAGAAGCACAGAGTGACGTTCACCTTGGTGCCGTTGTCCGAGAGCGCCTTGCAGGTCTTCAAGCCATCGACGGTGAGCGGCACTTTCACGCAGACGTTCTTCGCGATCTTCGCCAGCTTCTGGCCTTCCTGAAGCATGGTCTTGTGATCGGTCGCGGTCACTTCGGCGCTGACCGGTCCCTCGACCACTTCGCAGATCTGCTTGATCACATCGAGGAACTTGCCGCCCGACTTCGCGACCAGCGAAGGATTGGTGGTGACGCCGTCCACCAGACCGGTGGCGGCGAGGTCCTTGATCTCGTTGATGTCGGCGGTGTCGATGAAGAACTTCATCCGTCTACTGTCCGTGCATGATAACTGAGGTCTGCCCATTCGCCGCGGCCGGCTTTGCAGTGTCGCTTGCCGGGGGGCGCGAATCGGGAAAGATTCTAGACGATGGATTCCGAAACCGCCAGTTCGATACCACGTGATTTCAGAATGTTGGGGCGCGTGAGCGTCCTGATACCTCTGGCCCTGTTCACGGCCTATGATTACGCCATTCCGGAGGGGCTTGCTCTGGAGTCGGGCGACTTCGTCCCCGGCACTTTTGTCAGCGTGCCGCTCGGGCGGCGCACGGTCATGGGCGTCGTCTGGGGTGCGGGCGATGACAGCGTACCCGCGGAGAAGCTGCGCGCAATCGAAGCGCGGCTCGAGATTCCCGCGCTGCCAGAGGTTTCGCGCCGTTTCATCGACTGGGTCGCGAACTACTGCATGGCGCCGATCGGCTCGGTGCTGCGCATGGCGATGAGCGTACCCGAAGCGCTCGAGCCGGAAAAGCCGATCAAGGCTTGGCAAATTGGCAATCCGGATTCGGGGAAAATGACAGCGGTGCGGCAACGCGTGCTTGCTGTGCTTAAGGATGGGCCGCCTCTCACTTCAGGTGATCTTGCGCGCGCCGCGAGTTCTTCTTCCGGCGTTGTTGCCGAAATGGCACGGTTGGGCATGCTTCAAGCCGTCGCCTTGCCGGCGCGGCGGCCGTTCGGCCGGCCGGATGCGGATCGCGCCGGTCCGACTCTCTCCCAGGCGCAACAAGAAGCGGTCGATGCTTTGCGACCGCTGACGCCGGGCGTGACACTCTTGAACGGCGTGACAGGTTCGGGAAAAACTGAAGTCTATTTCGAGGCAATCGCGGCCTGTCTCCGCGCCGGTCGCCAGGCGCTGGTGCTCTTGCCGGAGATCGCGCTCAGCGCGCAATGGCTCAGTCGCTTCGAAGACCGTTTCGGCGCAGCGCCGGCGCAATGGCATTCGGAGCTCACGCAAGCCGAGCGCCGCATCACCTGGCGCGCCGTGCTCGACGGTGAAGCGAAGGTCGTGGTCGGCGCGCGCTCTGCGCTGTTTCTTCCTTATGCCGATCTCGGCTTGATCGTCGTCGATGAAGAACATGAATCCGCCTTCAAGCAGGAAGACGGGGTCATCTATCAGGCGCGCGACATGGCGGTGGTGCGCGGGCATCTCGCGAAAATCCCGGTCCTGCTCGCCTCGGCGACGCCGTCACTGGAATCCACCGTCAATGCCGAGCAGGGCCGTTATCGATTCCTGGAGCTGCCGGATCGACACGGTGCCGCAGAGTTGCCGGAGGTCACGCTCATCGATCTCCGGCGCGACAAGCCGGAGCGGCAGCAATGGCTGTCACCCAGTCTCATCCGCGCCGTGAACGAGACTCTGGCGGACCAGGGTCAGGCGATTCTGTTCCTCAATCGCCGCGGCTACGCGCCGCTCACCCTCTGCCGGGATTGCGGGCACAGGATGCAATGCCCGAACTGCACGACCTGGCTGGTCGAGCATCGCTATTCGCAGCGGCTGCAATGCCATCACTGCGGCTATCAGATCCAGATGCCGAAGGCCTGTCCCGCCTGCCAGCATGAAGGCACGTTTGCGGCATGTGGTCCCGGCGTCGAGCGGCTGGCGGAGGAGGCGGCGAACCTCTTCCCCAATGCGCGGCGGATGATCCTCACCAGCGACACGGTTGGTGGCCCGAAGAAGGCGACCGAATTGATCCGCATGGTGACCGAGCGCGAGGTCGATCTCATCATCGGCACCCAGATCATCGCCAAGGGGCACCATTTCCCGCACTTGACCCTGGTCGGCGTGGTCGATGCCGACCTTGGATTATCAGGAGGCGATCTCCGCGCCGCCGAGCGGACCTATCAGCTTTTGCATCAGGTGGCGGGCCGCGCCGGAAGGGCCGAACGGGCCGGACGGGTGCTGGTCCAGACCTATGATCCCGCCCGCCCGGTCATGCAGGCGCTCAAGGACCATGACCAGGCAGCGTTCCTGAAGATCGAAGAGGAGGACCGACGGGTCGCCGGCATGCCGCCCTTCGGCCGGCTGGCCGCTCTGATTGTCTCCGGCAGCCATGACGGCGCCGTGGAGTCTCAGGTGCGGGCGATGGCGGCGAAGGCACCCCGGATGGAGGGTGTTTCCGTGCTGGGTCCGGCGCCCGCGCCGCTCGCAATGTTGCGGGGGCGACATCGCCGCCGCTTCCTCGTCAAATGCCGCCGCGACGTGGCGCCGCAGGCCTTCATCCGCGCCTGGCTGCGGGGCCTGAAATGGCCCGGCGACCTCCGCCTTCAGATCGACATAGACCCCTATAGTTTCTTATAGAAATCAGATTCTTAAGTGCCCTGCCGCAGTGCGTTAAAACTTGCTTTACGCGCGGTTGATTAGGCCCAATCGTTATGTTACACACCGCGCGCCTGACGCGGGGACCCTCGCGCCAGGGCGTGCAAATTGCGGCCACGGTGACTCGCTGATAAGGCCGTTTCGAACAACGATTTTTACCGAATGTTCCTTCAGATAGGGATGGGGGCGTAGTGGCGGCCCAGACATCAGAACAAGGCGGGCTGGCGACGCGGTATGCCGCGGCGCTGTTCGAATTGGCGGATTCCAAGAAGGCGCTCGACGCCGTCGCCGCCGATCTCACCTCGCTCCAGAAGATGATCGCGGATTCCGACGACCTCCGTCGTCTGATGAACTCGCCGATCCTCGGGCGCGATGAGCAGACCAAGGCGATCGGGGCTGTCGCAAAGGCGGCCGGCTTCAGCGATCTCACCCAGAAATTCGTCGGCCTGGTGGCGCAGAACCGCCGCCTGTTCACGCTCTCCGCGATGATCAAGGCCTTCCTGAAGCTGCTGGCCGACCGCCGCGGCGAGACCACGGCGGAAGTGACCGCCGCGCGTCCGCTGACCGCGGAGCAGCAGGCTTCCGTCGCCGAGGCGATCAAGCGCGCCGTCGGCTCCAAGGTTTCGATCGACGTCAAGGTCGATCCCAGCTTGCTCGGCGGACTCGTCGTTCGGGTCGGCAGCCGCATGATTGATTCTTCGCTCAAGACGAAGCTGCAGAAGCTGCAGCTTGCCATGAAAGGGGTTGCCTAATGGAAATCCGCGCCGCCGAAATCTCTGCAATCCTCAAGCAGCAGATCGAGAATTTCGGCAACGAGGCCGACGTCACCGAAGTGGGCCAGGTGCTCTCGGTCGGCGACGGCGTCGCCCGCGTGCATGGTCTGGACAAGGTCCAGGCCGGTGAGATGGTCGAGTTCCCCGGCGGCATCCGCGGCATGGCGCTCAACCTCGAGAGCGACAATGTCGGCGTCGTAATCTTCGGCGACGACCGCACCATTAAAGAAGGCGACACGGTGAAGCGCACCGGCGCCATCGTGGACGTTCCGGTCGGCAAGGGCCTGCTCGGCCGCGTGGTCGACGGCCTCGGCAACCCGATCGACGGCAAGGGCCCGATCCAGGGCGCCGAGCGCAAGCGCGTCGAAGTGAAGGCGCCTGGTATCATCCCGAGAAAGTCGGTGCATGAGCCGATGCAGACCGGCTTGAAGGCGATCGACAGCCTGGTCCCGGTCGGTCGCGGCCAGCGCGAGCTGATCATCGGCGATCGCCAGACCGGCAAGACCGCTGTCATTATCGACACGATCCTGAACCAGAAGGCGATCAACGCCGGTGCGGACGAGTCGAAGAAGCTCTATTGCATCTACGTCGCCGTCGGTCAGAAGCGTTCGACCGTCGCGCAGATCGTGAAGACCCTGGAAGACCAGGGCGCCATGGAATATTCGGTGGTGGTCGCCGCGACCGCGTCCGAGCCGGCGCCGCTGCAGTTCCTGGCCCCGTACACCGGCTGCACCATCGGCGAGTTCTTCCGCGACAACGGCATGCATGCCGTCATCTTCTACGACGATCTCTCCAAGCAGGCCGTCGCCTACCGCCAGATGTCGCTGCTGCTGCGCCGTCCGCCGGGACGCGAAGCCTATCCGGGCGACGTCTTCTATCTCCACAGCCGCCTGCTCGAGCGCGCGGCGAAGCTGAACGACAAGAACGGCAACGGCTCGCTGACCGCGCTCCCGGTCATCGAAACTCAGGCCGGCGACGTCTCGGCCTACATTCCGACCAACGTCATCTCGATTACCGACGGCCAGATCTTCCTCGAGACCGGCCTGTTCTACCGCGGTATCCGCCCGGCCATTAACGTCGGTCTCTCGGTCAGCCGCGTCGGCTCGGCCGCGCAGATCAAGGCGATGAAGCAGGTCGCGGGCCGCATCAAGCTCGAGCTCGCGCAGTACCGCGAAATGGCGGCCTTCGCGCAGTTCGCCTCGGATCTCGACGCCTCGACCCAGAAGCTGCTGGCCCGCGGTGCGCGCCTGACCGAGCTCCTGAAGCAGGGCCAGTATCAGCCGATGCCGGTCGAAGAGCAGGTGGTCTCGATCTTCGCGGGCGTCCGCGGCTTCCTCGACACCATCGCCGTCAACGACGTGAACCGCTTCGAAGCCGCTGCGCTCGAAGAGGTCCGCGCCAAGCATGGCGACGTGCTCGAGGCGATCCGCAAGGAGAAGGAGCTCTCCAAGGCGACCGAGGACAAGCTGACCGCCTTCTTCACCGCGTTCACGAAGACCTTCGCCTGATCTCAAAAGGAACGGCGAAAGGAAAGGGTGAGGGATGCCCAGCCTTAAGGACCTGAAACTCCGCATCAACAGCACGAAGAGCACGCAGAAGATCACTTCGGCGATGAAGATGGTCTCCGCGGCGAAGCTCCGTCGTGCCCAGGAGCAGGCCGAAGCGGCCCGCCCCTATGCGGAGCGCATGAACCGCGTGCTCGGCCGCCTCGCGGGCGCCGCCGCCGGCAAGGACGGAGCCCCCGCCTTGCTCGCGGGCAACGGCAAGGATCAGACCCATCTGCTGGTGGTCATGACCTCCGACCGGGGCTTGTGCGGCGGTTTCAACTCCTCGATCGCGCGCGGCGCGCGCAAGCTCGCGCGCGAGCTCAAGACCCAGGGCAAGACGGTCAAGATCTTCTGCATCGGCCGCAAGGGCCGCGACCAGCTGAAGCGCGAGTTCGGCAACGAGATCATCGGCACGGTCGAGGATGTGGGCAAGCCGCGCCTCACCTTCGCTGCGGCCGAAGCGATCGCGACCAAGATCCTGCACATGTTCGAGCACGGCGAGTTCGACGTGTGCGAGCTGGTCTACAACCAGTTCAAGTCGGCGATGACGCAGATCGTCACCGTCCAGCAGCTCATCCCGTTTGCGCCGGCCGCGGCCAACCAGAACGAGCCGGGCGGCGCCACCGCGAGCTACGAGTACGAGCCGGACGAGATGGAGATCCTCTCGGCCCTGCTGCCGAAGAACCTCGGCATGCAGGTGTTCCGCGCGCTCCTCGAGAACGCCGCATCGGAGCAGGGCGCGCGCATGACCGCGATGGACAGCGCGACCCGCAACGCCGGCGACATGATCAATCGACTCACCATCACCTACAACCGCTCGCGCCAGGCCGCCATCACCAAGGAGCTGATCGAAATCATCTCCGGCGCCGAAGCCGTATAGCGCGTGACTCTGTAAGAGAAGGACGAACCTCATGGCTCAGAATCGTGTCGGCAAGGTCACCCAGGTGCTGGGCGCCGTGGTCGACGTTCAGTTCGACGGCGACCTGCCGGCGATCTTGAACGCGCTCACCGTCGATAACCACGGCAAGAAGCTGGTGCTCGAAGTGGCGCAGCACTTGGGCGAGAACACCGTCCGCACCATCGCCATGGACACCACCGACGGCATGGTCCGCGGTCAGGAAGCGACCGACACCGGGGCCGCCATCACCGTTCCGGTCGGACCGGAAACGCTCGGGCGCATCATCAACGTGATCGGCGAGCCGGTCGATGAGCGTGGCCCGGTCGTCGCCAAGAAGAGCTATGAGATCCATCGTCCGGCGCCCGAGTTCGTCGATCAGGCGACCGAGCCGCAGGTGCTGGTCACCGGCATCAAGGTCGTCGATCTCCTGACCCCGTATCCGAAGGGCGGCAAGATCGGCCTGTTCGGTGGTGCGGGCGTCGGCAAGACCGTCACCATCATGGAGCTGATCAACAACGTCGCGAAGGCCCACGGCGGTGTGTCGGTGTTCGCCGGCGTCGGCGAGCGCACCCGCGAAGGCAACGACCTCTACCACGAGATGATGGAATCGAAGGTCATCAACCTCGATGGCGAGTCCAAGGTCGCACTCGTGTACGGCCAGATGAACGAGCCGCCGGGAGCCCGCGCCCGCGTCGCGCTGACCGGCCTCACCCAGGCCGAGTACTTCCGCGACGAAGAAGGCCAGGACGTGCTGTTCTTCATCGACAACATTTTCCGTTTCACCCAGGCGGGCTCGGAAGTGTCGGCGCTGCTCGGCCGTATTCCTTCGGCCGTCGGTTATCAGCCGACCCTCGCGACCGACATGGGCGCGCTGCAGGAGCGCATCACCACCACGAAGAAGGGCTCGATCACCTCGGTGCAGGCCATCTACGTGCCCGCCGACGACTTGACCGATCCCGCACCGGCGACCTCGTTCTCGCACTTGGACGCGACCACCGTGCTTTCGCGTCAGATCGCCGAGCTCGGCATCTTCCCGGCGGTCGATCCGCTCGACTCCACCTCGCGCATCCTGGATCCGCGCGTGGTCGGTGAAGAGCACTACCAGGTCGCGCGCGACGTGCAGCGCGTGCTGCAGTCCTACAAGTCGCTGCAGGACATCATCGCCATTCTGGGCATGGACGAGCTCTCGGAAGAGGACAAGCTTACCGTGGCCCGTGCGCGTAAGATCCAGCGCTTCCTGTCGCAGCCGTTCCACGTCGCCGAAGTCTTCACCGGCACGCCGGGCGCGCTTGTCTCCCTCGCCGACACCATCAAAGGCTTCAAGGGCATCGTCGCCGGCCAGTACGACGACCTGCCGGAATCGGCCTTCTACATGGTGGGCACGATCGAGGAAGCGATCGCCAAGGCGCAGAAGATGGCTGAGGCGGCCTAACCCAGATGGCCGGGCAATTGCAGTTCGATCTCGTTTCGCCGGAGCGCCTGCTGCTCTCCGAGCCGGTCGATCAGGTGATCGTGCCCGGCGTCGAGGGTGACTTCGCCGCTCTGCCGGAGCATAGCAACCTGATCTCGCTGATCCGGCCGGGCGTGCTCTATGTCTACAAGGGCGGCGCCACTCCGGAGCGCATCTTCGTCGGCGGCGGTTTCGCCGAAGTGACCGCGACCGGGTGCACGGTGCTTGCCGAACAGGCGCAGCCGGTTTCCGAGATCGACCGCGCCCTGGCGGAGCGGGCCATCGCCGATGCCCGCGAGGACTTCGAGGACGCCAAGGACGAGGTCGCGAAAGCGGTCGCTCAGAACGAGTTGAAAATCGCCGAAGCGCGTCTCGCCGCCGCGGTGGAACCGAGCACCTATTAACGAATTAATTCGAGTCCCCAACTCCGCGGGTGAAGGCCCGCGGAAGCGGGCCTTTGCGCGACCCGCCCGTCTTGTCACAATCGGGCCAACCGGTTTAGTCTCTCGCCGGGGTTAACGGAAATCGCCCGACGATTCGGCGACTATTCGCACCGACTACGGATTCACTCGATGCCGCACTGGACGCTCGAAAGCATAGACTGGGACCGTTTCGATCCGGCCGCAGTCAATCCTGACGTGCTGAAAGCCATCAAGGCATCCGCCATGGTCGAGGCCAATGGCGAGGATTACGGCGAATACCTCTGTAAGGTTTTCCACGACGATCCGGAGTTCCAGGCGGTCGCCCGCGAATGGGCGCTGGAGGAGCTGCAGCACGGCCAGGCGCTCGGCCGCTGGGCGGCCCTCGCCGATCCCAGCTTCGATTACGAAGCGAGCTTCAAGCGCTTCACCGACGGCTATCAGATTCCGCTCGACGTCGAGAAGTCGGTCCGTGGCTCACGCGCCGGCGAGCTGATTGCGCGCTGCATCGTCGAGACCGGGACTTCGACCTATTATACGGCGCTCGCCGACGCGACCGACGAGCCGGTGCTGAAAGCGATCTGCCGCAACATCGCGGCCGACGAGTTCCGGCATTACAAGCTCTTCTATTCGCATCTGAAGCGCTACCAGGCGCGCGAGCAGCTCGGCGTCTGGGGTCGCTTGCGCGTCGTGCTGGCCCGGGTGTTCGAGAGCCACGACGACGAGCTCGCTTACGCGTTCTACGCGGCCAATGGTTCCGATCAGGCCTACCAGCGCCGGCGTTTCTCGAAAGAATATGCACGCTGCGCCTACCCGCTCTACCGCCGCCCGCATGTCGAGCGCGGCATCGCCATGGCGCTGAAGGCCTGCGGCTTTAATGCGACCGGCCGCTTGAGCCGCTGGCTCACCAACGCCGCCTGCGGCTTCCTGCGCTTTCACAGCAAGCGCCTCAACGCGGCGTCGTAGCTTCTACGCATCAGCACACTCAGTCGTCATCCCGGCGCTAGGCGCCGGGATCCACGCCTTGGGTGCTGCACGAAGAAAGGCGTGGAGCCCGGGACCAAGTCCCGGGATGACGGCGGAGTGAAGTGCAGCCGAAGAGCAACGCTTGAGAGAGCGACGCTACTTTCTTTCCACCATATCCAAGTAAGTCTGCACCGCGGCCTGGCTGCGCGATTGCGTCTGGCGCTTGAACAGGATCGCCACCATCAGCGCGGTCGTGCCGATGAAGGCGAAGGGATGGATGAACCAGGCGAGCCAGGCGACCGCGAAATAGAAAGCGCGGATCCCGCCGTTGAAGCTGGTCAGGGCCAGCGACAGCATGCGCGAGGCATGGTCGGCGAAGCGGTCGACCTCCGCTTCGGTCGGATGGGATTCATGGCCGGGCGCGGCGCCGATCAGCGCGCAGAGGAAGTTGTACTGCCGCAGCGCCCAGGTGAACTTATAGAACGCGATCACGAACATCCCGATCAGGCCGACGATCTTCATCTGGAAAACGAACTCGGTTGTGGTCTGCGCGAAGCTCAACGTTTCCAGCACCCGGAAGGCGCTGCCCGAGCCGCCGAGCGTTCCGACCAGGCCTGCGATCACGATCATCGAAGTCGAGGCGAAGAAGGCGAGCGAGTTCACCGTGTGACCGGTGAGGATCACATCGATCACCCGCTCCTCGCGGCGCACCATCTGCTTCATCCACTGCTTGCGGACGCGGTGCATGGCCATGTTGAGATTGCGTGGGCTGCCGGTGGCCGGCGCGCCGGCGGGCGGCAGGGTATCGGCGAACCAGCCATAGACATGCCAGACGACGATCAGGAAGCCGAGGGCCACCCAGTCCGCGATCTGGAAATCGGCGAGCATGCGACGGTGGGTTAGCGCAGCCGGTTGCGGAAGCGCTGCGCGAAGCTGCGTTCGAAAAAGTCGTAGATCACAGGACTCATTTCCTCGAAGCGCAAGGCGATCGTCTTGTTCTTCAGATCGACCCGAACCACCCGCGTGGCAATCTTCAGGACGTAGTCGCCGGTCGCGTCCTTGATCTTGATATCGAGGTCGATCAGGTCTTCCGGATTGTGCCTGCCCTCGTAACCCGAAATCAGCAACCCGCCCAAGGACCAGTTCAAGGTATCGCAGACCAGCCCATCGAGCCGGATGGTGAAGACCGGCAGGGGCAAGCGCTTGTCGCGCCGGTGCTCCCGGTTGCCGACCTTGCGGTAGCTCATGGTGAAAGACGACATCGGGCTCCAGCCCTCCCCAAGGGCATTTCGGGCGGCGTTTCGGGTGGCATTCTGGCCGCTATTCCTTAACGACATCCTATCTGAGTCGACCCCGGCTGTCTCCACACCCTTCGGAATCCGGGGATTCGGGCGGAATCAGGAAGTGCCCCTCTAAAACGTACTGGCCAAAACCGCGCCCTTGGTGTCGAGCACGGTGCTGGTCGGCCAGATCGCGACCCAGCGGTCGCGGGCGACACCGCGGTAATAGGGCAATGCCGGCAGGTCCAGGGCGCTGCCGTCGAAGCGGGTGACGATGGCACCGCGCGGATGGGCTTTGGCCCAGGCAATGGCGTCGTCTTCGGTCAGCAGCACCTTGGGCGCCGAAGTGAGGCGGCCGTAGAAGTCGAACTCGCCGCGATAGGGTCCATAGACCGCGATCTCCTGGCCGGCATCCTGCAGCTCGCGCATCTTCGAGCCGACGGGTTTCAAGTCGAAGAAGGCGCCGAGGCTGTTCGGAAATTCGATATTGGCGCAGGTGATCAGCAGCACCGGCATGCAGGCAACCTGCAGCGTGCGCGAGAGCTGCTGCGAGGGCGACATCTGCGCGAGGATATAACCGCCGACGAACAATATGATACCCGAGGTGAGCCCGCTGCCGCCGAGCCAGATCGGCAAGGCCGCGCCGAAGAACTGCCGCCACAAATAATCGAGATGCGCGGTCGGGATCATGTTCATGAGGAAGAAGAACAGGCCGAGCATCAACGCGATGAAGCCCGGCACCACGGCATGGAAGTCCTTCGGCTTGATCGCCTGGTTGGCGAGGAGCCGTGCGCCGATCAGCGCCAAGGGCGCGCCGATCGGCAGCATGCCTTGAAGCTGCACGCCCGATGCGATCCCGGCTACGATCGCTGCGGCGAGAAAGATGATGCAGAGCCGGAACCCGAATCCGTAGCCGTCGCGGGTTTGCCGCGCCAGCGCCCGCCACAAGGTCTTCCAGACGATCCAGGGATAAAGCAGCATTGGCGTCAGGATCAGCGTCCAGGGCGCGTTGCGCGTCGCCTCGCTGTTGCTGTTGGTCCAGCCGAAGCCGAAGTGCAGCATGTCGTCCACGCCGACCGCACGCACTTGCGCCGCGGTGCCGATCCAGAGACAGGCGATGGCCACCGCGATCGCCGTGCCGCCCAAGACCGCGATCCGCCAGCGGCCGCGCCGCCAGCCGCGCGGCCGCGCGACCGGATCCCCGAGAGCATCGCGCACATGCGGTGCCAGCAGGGCGACCGGCGGCAGCAGCAGCAAGGCGGTCCAGCCGATCAGGAAGAGATCCGCCGTGACGCAGAGGATGAAGAGGATCCAGAGCGCCGCCCGCCGCAGCAGGTTTTGACGGCTCTGCCTCAAGAGGCAGATCGCCTGGAAGCCGGCGAGCTCGACCGGGAGCGCCACCACTTCCGGCGCAACCATGCTGCAGGTGATGATGAAACCGCCGAGGCCGGCCATCAGGATGCGGGAGAAGATCTGCGTCGTCGCGCGGTGCGGCCAGAGCGTCCGCGCCGCGGTGCCGACCAGGAACAAGGCGGCGAGTGCGGCCAAGGCGGAGAGCAGGCGCGGCCAGATCTCGCTGACGCCGAAGATCCGCCAGCCGACGAGGATCAGCCAGTCGTGCAATGGCGGCGAATGGGCGGCGATCTCGCCGTTCAAGAGCGGCACCCAGCTGCCGGATTGCAGCATGTGCCAGGCGGTGGACAGGGTCTCGAGCTCGATCGGTGCGGTGGGCGGCCGGCTGAGGAAAGCGCCGAGGATGACCACCGCCCAGATGGCAAACGGCCCCACCCGCGCCAGCATCAGCAGCAGGGGCGATGCGCTGCCGGCCTTGTCGTCGGCAGCGGCAGCAGGGGGGACGGGATCGGTGTTGGCCGCGCTCACCATCGCGCGATTTCCTAGCACGTTTCGCCGGTTGGGAGCTATGCCGCGCCGCGCCGCACGGCTACAATCCGGCCTTCCCCATCACCGGGTCTAGAAGAGGTTTCCTTGCTCGAACATCTCGTCCAGCGCGCCGGCAAATCCGTGCCCGTGACGCCGCTCAGCGAAAAGCGCCTGCCCACCTGGCTCAAGGAACAGTCCGCGCAACTGCAATCCTGGCTCAAAGCAGCTGGCTTCAAGGCGAAGCCCGGAAGCTGGTGCCTGGTGCCGGATGGGCGCGGCCAGCCGGCGCGGGTCCTGGTCGGCGTCGAGGAAGGGCTTGACCGCTGGTCCCTCGGCGTCTTGCCCGGCGCGCTGCCGCAAGGAACGTATCGCCTGGATGACAACATTTCGGCGGCGGAAGCCACGGCCTATTCTTTCGCCTGGGCGATGGGCTGCTACCGCTTCAGCCGCTACAAGAGCGAGGACAAGGAGTTCGCGCGGCTGGTCTGGCCGAAGGCCGCCGACCGCGCGGTGGTCGAGCGTCTGGCGAAATCGCTGGCGCTCGCGCGCGATCTTATCAACACGCCGGCGGAAGACATGGGGCCGCCCGAGCTCGCGGAAGCGGCAAAGCGCGTTGCGCAGGAATACAAGGCGAAGTTCTCGGTCATCGTCGGCGACGATCTCCTGAAACAGAACTACCCGACCATCCATGCGGTCGGCCGCGCCGGGCCGAAGCCGCCGCGCTTGATCGAGCTGAAATGGGGCACGAGCGGGCCGAAGCTGGCGCTGGTCGGCAAAGGCGTCTGCTTCGATTCCGGCGGCCTCGATCTCAAACCCTCCAGCGGCATGCTGATGATGAAGAAGGATATGGGCGGTGCCGCACTCATGCTGGCGCTGGCGCGCGCCATCATGGATGCGAAGCTGCCGGTGCAGCTCCATCTCTTGATTCCCGCGGTCGAGAACAGCGTCTCGGCCAATGCCTTCCGGCCCTGGGACGTGATCAAGACCCGCAAGGGCATCACCGTCGAGATCGGCAACACCGACGCCGAGGGGCGTCTCATCCTCTGCGACGCGCTCGCCGAGGCCGAGAGCGGCCATCCCGATCTCATCATCGACGCAGCCACCCTGACCGGTGCCGCGCGCGTTGCCTTGGGCCCGGAACTGCCGGCGCTGTTCTCCAACGACGACGATATGGCGGCCGCTTTGCTGCGCCATGGCAAGCTCGAAGGCGATCCGCTCTGGCAGATGCCGCTCTGGAAGCCCTATCGCCGGATGCTCGACAGCAAGGTCGCCGACATCAACAATGTCTCCGACGGTCCGTTTGCGGGTGCTGTCACGGCGGCGCTCTATCTCGCCGAGTTCGTCGCGCCGACCACCAAGTGGATGCACATCGACACCTATGGTTGGAACGGCCGCGCGCAGCCGGGCCGGCCGGAAGGCGGCGAGGCCCTGGCCTTCCGCGCGCTGCTCGCCTATGTCGGCGACTGGGCGCGCACCGCCAATCCAGGACCGAAGATCATCACCAAGAAGCCGGCGCCGCGCGTGGCAACCCGGCGCCAGGCGCTCGCAAGGCTGCGGCGGCGATAGCTAAGCGCCGCGCCGCATCCGGCCGGAGAGTCGTCCGCGCCGGGCCGTGGCGGGCGGGCTGACCGCGACCTGCTCGAGGAGCTTGTGCAGCTTCACGATCGGCAGCGCTTCGCTCTTGCCGGTCATGCGCGCGGCATAGCGCGGCAGCAGGGTCTGCGCGGCCTCGGCCGGCGGCTGGTCGGCGCCGAGGCTCAACAGCCAGGACAGCAGCAGATCCTCGGCCGGGCCGGGGAACTCGTCCTCCATGTCGAAAGCCTGTTCGAGGATCGATTTCGGGTCGAGCGGATTGGTCGCGGTCTGGGTCATCGGGCCATGAAACAAGGCGTCAGCGGCGCCGTCCAATGATTTTTGCTCTTCGCTTTAAGCGGTGTTTTGCACCCCCACCCCAGCCCGCCCCCGATGCGGGGCGGGAGAAGAAGTGCTCGGCACAGTCCCCTCCCCCGGATCGCAGGGGAATCGCATATGGCGTTGAGAGGGGTATTGCATCTGCTTGGAATATGGATTCTGAGGAAGACTCCCATTTTCGAGAGGGAGTCGGATGCGGAATTTCACGAGGATATTCAGGAAGTTGCCG